>Ga0055584_100002472_pt1 | contig 18252 bp, 16 predicted proteins | sample OSDHelmetaG_FD_58716 | JGI IMG/M metagenome (GOLD analysis project Ga0055584, IMG submission 58716) | Pelagic marine sediment microbial communities from the LTER site Helgoland, North Sea, for post-phytoplankton bloom and carbon turnover... | ecosystem: Environmental > Aquatic > Marine >... | reverse complement strand
AATCAGATTCAGGCTACGACGCTCGTAGCGCTTTTTTCCGCGGGGCTTCTGGTCCGCATCGATCGGGATGACGGAGTGCATCCTTGCTGGCCACGCCCGGGCGTTGAATTCGGTCACCGCCTTTGCCGGGCTTACGAAACCTATCTGCTACTCCATAAAGAGCCGCAGTTGAATTTCGAATGGGCCTGGAATCTGCTGCAGTGCATCTCCTACAACGACGAGCTCTATCTTGCCAACTGCAGGCAATGTAAAGCCGCCTATGTTCAGGATGCCTATGCTCTGGATCAGGGCATCTGCCCGGCATGCGAGATCATCAGTCGCCCGCATTAGTGCGTTACAATGCCCGGATGGAAGGTCACAACGTTTTCGCCGGTGCATTTGTCGATCGCAGTGGCGAAATGCGCAAAGATACGGACTGGCTTGACGAGGCACTGACGCATCCGGATACACGCTTTGTCCCCGTCTGGGGGGATCACTGCCTGGTTGGCGGCGACCCATTGCAACTCGTGTTGCTGAAGCGACATCAGATCGAAAATTTTCTCGATACGCACAACCACATTTTCCTCGGCCTGTTTCACGGCAAGCCCGCATTCGCCGTCGCGATTAAAGACGACGGTTCGGCGCCTTATCCGGAACTGGGTGAATTTCAGGACCTGCGCTACCTTGGGTCGGTATTGTCAGCCGGTGAGGCTAACCTCGCGGCGCATGCGCGCGGCCTCGTTTTGTGGCACGCCTCGCAACAGTTTTGCGGGAAGTGTGGCTCGTCAGCAAGACCTGATGCGGGTGGAAACTCGCGCCGCTGTGCAAATGCCGAGTGCAGTCGCGAAATATTTCCCCGTGTGGATCCGGCAATCATCGTCTTGGTCGCCGACGGCGATCGTTGTTTGCTTGGTCGGCAAACCGGTTGGCCTGACGGGCGATACTCGACGATTGCAGGCTTCGTTGAACCGGGCGAGAGTCTCGAGGATGCGGTTCGTCGTGAGGTATTTGAAGAGACCAATGTTCGGGTTGCGGCAGTTCGTTACCATAGCTCACAGCCCTGGCCATTCCCGTCAGCGTTGATGCTTGGTTTCGTCGCGGAAGCCGGCAGTGCGATCACCCAGGAGATCCGTCTGAACGACGGCGAACTGGAGGATGCGCAGTGGTTTACCCGCAAAGAGTTGCGTTCCGGTTATCCGAAGCTTCCCTCCCGCATTTCGATCGCGCGCCGTCTTGTCGACGGTTGGATTGATACTGAACCAAAGGACTGATCATGTGCCTGGTCGTTCTGGCATGGCAACAACACACCGATTTGCCGTTAATCATTGCCGGCAATCGGGACGAGTTTCACAGCAGACCCACGAAAAAAATCCACTGGTGGCCGGACAAACCGGACATCGTCGGCGGGCGCGACCTGCAGGCCGCTGGAACGTGGCTCGCGTTGAACCGGAATGGGCGATTCGCGACGGTCACGAACTATCGGGATGCCGAAATCCCTGAAGCAAAGCTGCGCTCTCGAGGACATCTGGTCACGGGCTTCCTCGATTCCGCGGAGCCGGCTTTGGAATATTTGAGCCGAATTGACGGTGCAGCCTACGGGGGATTCAACCTGCTCGTCAGCGACGGCGAGACGCTGGCCTGGCTCTCCAATCGAGGCGAAAGTGCGCGCGTCCTGCCGCCGGGTGTCTACGGCCTCAGTAACGCGCTACTCGATTCGCCCTGGCACAAGGTCGTTCACGCCAAGGCAGCACTGGAAGAGCTCCTCACTGGAAACAAGGTGAACGAAACTGAGCTGCTGCGAGTCCTTGATAACCGCAGCAGGGCCCCGGTGAGCGAGGTCGAAGCCGGCCGACTGCCGTTTACAACAGCGCACGCCATCAGCGCGCCGTTTATCGTACTGCCGGATTACGGTACCCGTTCATCGAGCGTCGCCTTATGCGATAGCGACGGGAGGTGGCGGCTGCACGAACGACGATTTAATCCCGGCGGTGAAATCATCGGTGATACCCGCCTGAGCTTCGCGACCAGGGTCTAACTAAAAATAGTCGAGAGCCAGTGGCTGATATCGGCGATCTCTTGTGGACACACTGCGTGGGCCATTGGGTATTCATGCCAGTCAACTGTGTAGCCAACCTCGGTCAACCTGGCGGCGGAAGATCGTCCCCAGTCAATTTTCAGTACCGGGTCAAAACTTCCGTGTGCCATGAAGATCGGCAAGTCTTTTCGGCACACGGCGCTCGCCGCGTCTTCGGGCAGCGCCAGGTAGGTCGACAATGCCATGAGGCCGGCAATGCGGTGAGGGGTTTGGAGGGCCGTATGGGTGGCAACGGCCCCACCCTGCGAGAATCCAGCGATTACGATCCTGCCCGGCTCGATGCCACGTTCAATCTCTCTGTCAATCAGCCCTTCCAGCAATGCACTGCTTTTGAGTAATCCATCACGATCTGCCCTGCCCTCAGAATCAAAACTCAGAATGTCGTACCACGAGCGCATCGCCATTCCGCCGTTAATCGTCACCGGCTGCACCGGCGCATGCGGAAACACAAACCTCAGTGACAGCCCCGCCGGTAATCGAAGTTCCGGAACAATCGGCTCGAAGTCATGACCGTCGGCACCGAGGCCGTGCAGCCACAGGACGCTGCCCGTGGGATTATCGCCAGTCGTTACTTCGACCACATCGGGTGTCTGCATTGCTAAGCTCCGAACCTGAAAGCGGCGCAGTGTACCGCAGAAAAAGGCTCGGAACCCATAATAAAGGCTTGACTATTTATGCGCATGATGTTCGACTTATGCGCATAATTATGCGAGACCGACCGTGCCAAACACGAACCACGAAGAACGACGCGACACGATAAGGCAGATGCTGCAGCAAGGCCCTGTGGAAACCCAGGGCTCACTCGTGGCCGCGCTGACAAACGAAGGCTATAGCGCGACCCAGTCCAGTGTCAGTCGGGACCTGAGAGAACTCGGTGCGATCAAAACGGCCCGAGGCTACGAATTGCCAGCCGGAAGTCACGATGACGATGATCAGCTGGCTGCCGTCGCCGAATTGCTTCGAACGATTCAGCCCGCCGGGCCCAATCTGCTGGTCGTGAGAACCGCGATCGGCGCAGCACAGCGGGTAGCGCTCGCATTTGATCGCTGCAACTGGCCCGAGGTCATCGGCAACATCGGCGGAGACGACACGGTATTTGTCGCCACCGATTCGGGCACCGCACAAAAAAACCTCATCACACGAATAGAGCATTCGGCTCGTATTTAAGTTCGCTCGGAGACCCCATTGAGTAACGACAGCTCCCCCATCATTCTTGCGTTTTCCGGTGGCCTTGATACGTCATTTTGCGTGCCGTGGTTAAAAGAAAACTACGGTCGCGACGTTATTACCGCCTGCGTGGACACCGGCGGCATCGATCCGGCTGCGGCGATAGCCCTTGAAGAACGCGCCATGGCACTGGGCGCGATCGAGCACCTGCTCATTGACGCAAAACAGGATTTCTTCGATACCGTGATCACGCATTTGATCGCAGGCAATGTCCTGCGCGGTCACGCCTACCCTCTCTGCGTCGGTGCGGAACGCGGTTTGCAGGCGGCGCGACTGGCCGGGATTGCGAAAGAACGCGGTGCGACAACAGTCGCCCACGGATGCACGGCAGCTGGCAATGATCAGGTTCGGTTCGAGGTTGCCTTGAGAACACTCAATCCCGGCCTTACGGTTCTCGCACCCGTTCGCGACAACAGCTGGGTGCGCGAGGAACAGCTTGCGTATCTTGAGAAGCATAACCTGCCGCTGCCCTCACAGGGATCGGCCTACTCGATCAATCGCGGTCTCTGGGGCATCACCATCGGCGGTCAGGAAACGCTGACGTCCGCCGGGTCGATTCCGGAATCAGCCTGGGTCTTGTCGGCCGATGCTTTTTCGGCACCGCGGGAAGCGTCAAACCATACGCTAGCGTTCGATACCGGCGTTCCGGTCGCGCTGGATGGAGAGAAGCTTGCGCCGGTCGAACTAATCGAAAAACTCGAACGACTTGCCGGCAACTACGGTATCGGACGCGGTATTCATCTGGGCGATACTGTCCTTGGGACCAAAGGTCGGGTCGCCTTTGAGGCGCCGGCCGCGATAACCCTGATTACAGCTCATCGCGAACTTGAGAAGCTCGTTCTGAGTGGACAGCAGATGCGCATCAAAGACAGCGTAGCCGCTGTGTACGGTGACCTCGTCCATGAAGGGAAACAACTCGATCTGGCTTGCGACGATATCGAAGCACTGCTCGCTTCTTCACAAAAACGCGTGACCGGAACCGTCAGCTTCCAGCTGCGGCCGGGCCAGTTATTTATCGAAGGCAGTTCATCGCCACACTCTTTGCTGGCCGCCACAAAAGGTGTCTATGGTGAGTCCGCGGGCGAATGGACAGCGAGCGATGCGTTGGGCTATGCCCGCATTCTGTCGCTGCCGGGATCGCTGCAAACACGGGCGGCGGGGGATTGATATGAAGAACGTTGTCGTTGACAAGATCGCCTCGGTCGCACAGCACAACGAGTTGTCACAGGAACTGCGTCTATCAAAGGACATCCCCTGTGAAGAAGGCGTACTGATTGCCGTCCGCGTGTTGAATAACAAGTCCCGCTACAACCAGCTTGAATTAACGTCCGGCCGCATGGCGACCGTCACCATGGGTGACATTGTTGTCGGCGCACTGGGCCATCGAAATGCCCTGCGAGGCTACTCCGGTCATCTGCCGAGCAAACTGGCGCCGGGCGACAACGTTCAGATCCTTAACATCGGTGGTGTTATCGGGATATGCGATTCGGCGAACCCGGACGTTGGGCCGCCGTTCGAATGTGAAGTGCTCGGATGCGTGCTCGAATTTCCGTTTCTGGGCGAACGCATCGGTGTTCCGGCGCGCGCCGGTTCGTCAAAACTCGATAGGGATGCTCCTTTGAAAACGAACGGCGTACCGGTCGTCGCGCTTGCAGGGACCTGCATGGACTCCGGCAAGACGGCCGCAGCATGTGCCATTGTTGGCCGACTTCGGCATCTCGGATTCAAGGTTTCTGCCTGCAAGGCGACCGGCGTTGCGCTGCGTCGCGACGTGCTGGCGATGGAAGATGCCGGTGCCACCGAGACGATGATCTTCTCGGATATGGGGGTTGTGACAACGACGGCCAAGAACGGACCGGCGCTAACACGCTCACTGCTGACCGGGCTTGGGGCAAAGAAACCCGATGTGATAGTGCTGGAGCTTGGCGACGGATTGCTGGGCGCTTATGGTGTCGCCGCCATTCTTGAAGACGAAAAGATACGCGAGGCAATGACTGCCGTCGTGCTATGTGCCAACGATCCTGTTTCGGCCTGGGGGGGTGCCAAGATACTTCGCGACGAATTCGGCATCGAACCGGCGATCGTGACGGGGCCAGCAACGGACAATGACGTTGGCGTCCAGCAAATCGCCGAACGCTGTTCGCTGCCAGCGATTAATGCGCTATCAAGTGGCGTCGCGCTGGGCGATAAAGTCGCGACACTGCTAAAAGAGAGAGCGGCATGAGTAATCATATCCAGGCCGTAGTGCTGGGTGCCGGCGGCTACGTCGGTGGCGAGTTGCTGCGACTTATTGCAACCCACCCGGATTTCGAACTGGCAGCCGCTGTTTCGGACAGTCGGGCTGGCTCTGCCGTTGCCGGGACATTTGCTCATCTGTCCCAGGCCCTGTTCGGCACGAACTTCGTTGGCCGCGACGACTGGCAGGATGAGATTGATGACGGCGCCAACGTTGCCGTTTTTTCCGCTGCACCGCACGGCGCGTCAGCAGCGCTTATTGCTAAGACTTTACGCACGGCAGATGAAAAACGATGGACGGTCCATGTCGTCGATTCGTCAGCTGATTTTCGCTACGCGGAGCAATCCGCCTGGGAGTCGGTTTACGACGCCGAACACGGAGCACCGGAACTACTGGCAGAGTTTTCGTCAGCCGTACCTGAACACGCAACCGCTGTTTCGACGGCGCACATTGGGCACCCCGGGTGTTTCGCAACGGCTACCCTGCTGGCGACCGTACCCCTGATTACTTCAGGACTGACGGAACCCGAGGTCTATGTCTCCGGCGTGACCGGCAGCACGGGGTCCGGTCGCAGCCCTCAGGCCGGGACGCATCATCCCGAGAGAAACAGCAACCTTTACGCCTACAAAGCACTCGCACATCGACACGCTCCGGAGATAGCCGGACTCACAAGTGCCGCCAGCGGCCGGAAAACACGCGTACGATTTGTCCCGCATTCCGGGCCTTTCGCGAGGGGGATCCACGTCACCGTGCAGGCGAAAGCGCTATCGAACATCAGCGAACAACAACTCAGAGATGTTTATAGGCAGGCGTACTCGAATTGTCCTTTCGTCCAGATCGTCGACGCGACACCCAAACTCAAGAATGTTGTTGCAAGCAACATGTGTCATATCGGCGTCGCAAGCGACGGTGAGTCGGTCGTCGTGATGAGCGTCATCGATAATCTCGTCAAGGGTGCGGCAGGCGGGGCTGTTCAGTGGATGAATCGCCTCTGGGGCCTGCCTGAAACTGCCGGCCTTACGGCTTGCGCTCCCGGGTGGACATGATGTCGGTGGGCGATGATCACAGCAATTCGACCGATCCGCGAACTCGCGAAGCCAGCGTCACGATACCGGTGTACGGGCAACTGCCTTTCGTGCCTGAGCGCGCCAGCGGCTGCGACATTTTCACCAAGGACGGCCGGAGAATCCTCGACTTGTACGGTGGGCATGCTGTTGCCGCACTTGGCTATGGGCACCCCCGACTGGTAAAAGCCATTGCGGAGCAAAGCCGCAAGCTCCTGTTCCAGAGCAACGCGGTGGCACTCGATATTCGCGCGGACGCGGCGGAAAAGCTGACGAATATTGCACCGGACGGCCTCGACCGCGTGTTCTTCGTCAATTCGGGCGCAGAGGCCAATGAGAATGCATTGCGCATGGCGTGCATGGCAACAGGCCGTAGCAAAGTGCTCGCCATCACCCATGGCTTCCATGGAAGAACGGCCGCGGCCGCGGCCGTGACCTGGAATTCAGATCGCTGGTACGGGTTTCCAGCCAAGCCGTTCGAGGTGGATTTCATTCCGCGCGACGACGTCGCCGCCGCAGAAGATATGATCGGCAGTGACATTGCAGCCGTTATTTTCGAACCTGTCCAGGGTGTCGCAGGCGCTTATGATCTGTCGCCGGAGTTTCTGCAGGCGTTGCGAGCCGCTTCGCGAGAACACGGCGTAATGTTGATAGCAGACGAAGTTCAGTCCGGCATCGGTCGAAGCGGTCAGTTTTTCGCCGTTCAGACTTATCAACTGACTCCCGATATTCTTACGAGCGCCAAAGCACTCGGCGGTGGCATCCCCTGCGGGGCCGTTTTGTGCAGCCATGCGATCGCCGCGAACTTCGGTGCCGGCGACCTCGGGTCAACCTTTGGTGGCGGGCCTATTGCCGCCGCCGCTATTGCCGCCACGATCGACACCATCGCAGATGAACACCTGCTCATGAACGTGCGCCGCGCCGAAGCGCTGATACGCGAGAGATGTGTGCTTGGGCCGGTGACAAAAATTCAGGGCATGGGGCTGTTACTGGGCCTGGTCTGCAACCGTCCCGCTGTCGAAGTTCGGGATGCATTGCTGCAACGCGACATCCTCACTGGCACCAGTAGCGATCCGAATGTTCTTCGTATACTCGCACCTCTGGTACTTGAAGCCAGTCACATAAATCATCTTGCCGAGGCACTTGGAAATATTGTGCCCGCAACTAACCAAAGGAACCCAAGATGAAAGCATTTAACGACTTGGCCGATTTTTCTAATGAAGAGGTGAAGGCTCTGGTCGAGCTTGCGAGTCGACTCGATTCAAATCCTGAGCCCGAAGCGCTCAACGGCAAAGTTCTGTCACTATTGTTCCTCAGTCCCTCATTGCGAACGCTCGCCTCATTTCAGGCTGCGATGGTTCGTCTCGGAGGCGGCTCATTCGTCATCTCACCGGACATGTCGATCCACGGTCTCGAATCGCGGGCAGGAATCGTAATGGACGGCATTGCGGCAGAACACATTCGGGAGGCGGTCCCGGTAATCGCATCCTACGGTGATGCGATCGGTATTCGTGCCTTTGCAGAGCGCAAGAACATCGAGACGGATATGCAGGAGAACGAATTCAGGTCGATGACCGATCTTATTGATACGCCATACATCAACATGGAGTCCGCCATGAATCATCCCTGTCAGAGCCTGGCTGACTGGAAGACCATGGATGACCTGAGCATCCCGGCGAACGGCGGAAAATTTGTCCTGAGCTGGGCCTATCACCCGAAAGCACTGCCTCTGGCTGTCCCAGCTTCCACCTTGCACATGGCGGCCAAACGCGGCATGAACGTCACCGTGCTTCGTCCTGAAGGCTTTGAGCTTCCCGACGCTCTGATGCAGAAAGCGGCCGCTGCCGCCGATAAGTCCGGGGGCTCTGTTACCGAAACCGATCAACGTAACGAAGCGATGGAAGGGGCTCATGTTATTTATGCCAAGTCATGGTCATCCACCCGGCACTACGGTGACAAACTCAACGACCAGAAGCTGCGCGAAGAACATCTTGACTGGTGCGTGGATGAGCCCTGGTTCGAAAATGCGAAAGACGACTGCCGCTTCATGCATTGCCTGCCAGTGCGTCGCGGCGTGGTTGTCGCCGATGAAATTCTCGACGGTCCGAGAAGCGTTGTGATTCATGAAGCGCGAAATCGCATGCTCGCGCAAATGGCCGTGTTACATCAAATGCTTGGAGCGAGCTCATGAGCAGCAAGAAAGACCGTGCGATCGTCGTCTCGGCATTGAAACACGCGGCACCGTATATTCGCCTGTTCAAGGGCAAGGTGTTTGTCATCAAAGCGGGCGGCGAGATATTCGCCGACGTCGAAAAAGCGCGCGCATTTGTGGAGCAGGTTGGCATCCTGCACCAGGTTGGCATCCGTGTCGTCCTGATTCACGGCGGCGGACCGCAATCTACCGAACTCGCATCAGCGCTTGGCCTCGATACGACGTTTATCGATGGCCGCCGCGTAACTGACGGCGAGTCCCTGGACGTCGCGACAATGGTTCTAAACGGCCAGATCAACACCCGTATTCTGGCCACTTGCCGAGACCTGCAGATCCCGGCCGTCGGAATCAGCGGTGTAGACGCCGGTCTCATCCGCGCCCACAAGCGGCCACCCGTCAAACGGGATGGCAAGTCGACTGTCGACTATGGCTTCGTTGGCGACATCGACTCCGTTGATGCAGACGTTCTCAGAAAGCAACTCGACAATGGCCTGATGCCCGTCGTCAGTCCGCTGTCCTGCGATGAGTCCGGCACGATTCTCAATATCAACGCCGATACCGTTGCGGCCGCGATCGCGGCCGAGCTCGATGCGGAAAAATTGATACTGGCTACAGGTGCAGCCGGCATCCTGGAAGACGTAAATGATCCGACTTCGCTCATCAGTTACATCGATCGGGCTGCCCTTAAGAAGTTGCGTGACGCTGGATCGCTGGCGGACGGCATGCTGCCAAAGGCCGCGGCGATTGATAACGCCATCGCAAACGGCGTACAGCGAGTGCACATTATTTCAAGCAGATTGCCGGACAGCATTCTTCTGGAGGTATTTACCAACGAAGGTACCGGCACGCTGGTTGTGAATGATATCGGTGCTCTGACGCCAGCCGAACAAAGCACGGCATCATGAGCAGGCTGTGGGAAAAAGGGCTGCCTCTCGATGAACGCGTCCTGCGCTATACGGCAGGCGAAGATCATCTGCTGGACGCGCGACTCGTCCCCTACGATGTGCGTGGCTCAATCGCGCACGCCGAGATGCTCGCGGAACAAGACCTGATCAGCACCGAAGATTGCGCGGCTATCAGCGATGGACTCACGGCGCTTAATGAGAGCTTCAAAGCGGGTGACTGGCACATCAGCCTGGAAGATGAGGATGCTCACACGGCGCTGGAAACTCGCCTCACGGACATGATCGGTGTGGCCGGGGCGCGCGTGCACCTCGGCCGCTCCCGAAACGATCAGGTATTGACCGCCCTGCGAATGTATCTTCGCGACGCCGCCGCCGACCTGGCGGACCGCGTATCGGCGTTGCGGCAGGCGATCAGCGCGCTCTCTGAGCGTCAGGGTGACATTGACCTGCCGGGCTACACCCACATGCAACACGCAATGCCCTCAAGCGTGTCTTTGTGGTGTGGCGGCTTCGATGAAGGATTTGCCGACGCCTGCGATGGCCTGCGGGCGGTGAAAAGGCGCATTAACAAGAATCCGCTGGGCAGCGCGGCTGGATACGGTACGCCCGGGCTTCCTCTGGACCGGGATGTAACGACAAGCCGGCTTGAATTCGACGAGACTCAAAATCCGGTGACGGCAGCACAGCTGTCGCGAGGCAAAGCCGAAAGCGCATTGTTGTTCGAAATTACGCTCCTGATGCAGGACCTCGGTCGCATGGCCAGCGATCTGTTGATGTTCTACACGCAAGAGTTCGCCTATGTGTCGCTCGCGGCAGATGTCACCACGGGCTCATCGATCATGCCGCAGAAACGCAATCCCGACGTTCTTGAGTTGCTGCGTGCATCGTCGGCGACATCGCAGGCCTGCCTGAACGAGTCGCTGATGATTACGGCAAAACTACCATCCGGCTACCATCGCGATTTACAGCGCCTGAAGTCGCCGCTGTTTCGATCAATTGATCTGGCGATCGACAGCGTGGACATCATGGCCTACGTGCTCGAAGGCCTGAAATTCCTGCCTGACAATATTCGCCTCGATGATGGAATCTTCGCAACGGCGGAAGCGTATCGCCTGGTACGCGAGGAAGGCGTTCCGTTCCGCGATGCCTACCGTCAGATCGCGCTTCGATACGCAAAATGATGACCCTTTGATCTCGAGTACATCTATAATCGATGGCTCAATAAAATTGCCAGTTGATAAGGTCGTATTCGTGAAACGCCTGACGTTTTTGTTCTCCGCACTCGCAATCGCAGCTCTTTTTTCAGCTTGCGGCCAAAGCGGTGCGCTGTATCTCCCCGGCGATCCAAGCACGATGGCTGATCCAGCAGAAGCCGCCGACCGAGGCGAGTCAGAAAATGCAGAGGACAGCAGTGAATCCTCGGAAGCGAATTGAGGATGACTGACCTCGTCCTGATCGACGGGTCGTCGTATCTTTACCGCGCCTTTCACGCGCTGCCGCCGCTTAGCAACTCGCAAGGTGAACCGACGGGCGCGCTGCATGGCGTATTGTCGATGATCCAAAAGCTGTTGCGTGAAGAACAGCCAAAGCACGTTGCTGTCGTTTTCGACGCACCGGGAAAAACGTTTCGCGACGACCTCTACTCCGAATACAAGGCTCATCGCCCCCCAATGCCCGACGAGCTTCGCTCCCAGGTGCAGCCGATTCTCGATGCTGTCGAGGCGATGGGATTGCCTCTTTTGCGCGTCGAAGGTGTCGAGGCTGACGATGTCATCGGTACGCTGTGCCAGCAAGCCTCTGCTGAAGGTCTGAATGTTCTCGTCTCGACCGGCGACAAGGATCTTGCACAACTCATCGACGACAAAGTTACCCTGATCAATACGATGAACGATTCGCGGCTGGACCGCGATGGGGTGAAGGCCAAATTCGACGTTTTCCCTGAGCAGGTCATCGACTACCTGGCGCTCGTCGGCGACGCATCCGACAACATTCCGGGCGTGCCAAAAGTCGGCGCGAAAACAGCCGCCAAGTGGCTTAACCTTTACGACAGCGCGGATGGCATTGTAGAGAACGCCGACCAAATCAAAGGCAAGGTCGGCGACAGTCTGAGAGAAAATATCGATCAGCTCCGCTTATCGCAGAAACTCGCGACGATCCGCAAAGACCTCGATCTCAAAACAGGCATTACGGACCTTGTCCCCAAAGCGTCCGATAGCGAACGCCTGCGCGACTTGTACGGACACTTCGAATTGCGGTCTATGTTGAGCCAGCTCGATGAGGAGAAAGACCGGGCCGTCGCAGCAGTCGAGGACAGCAGCGAATCAGACTACGAGACCGTTCTTACCTGGGATGCGTTTGATCGCTGGCTGGAAAAAATTGATAAGGCCGAATTGACGGCTTTTGATACCGAGACGACCAGCATCAACTACATGCTTGCCGAGATCGTCGGCCTGTCCCTCTGTGTCACCGCGAACGAAGCCGCCTACATCCCACTGGCACATGACTACCCCGGCGCTCCCGACCAGCTTCAACGCGACGAAGTATTGCAGAAGTTGCGCGGCTGGCTCGAGGACGACAGCAAGAAAAAAGTTGGCCATCACCTGAAGTACGATGCACACATATTGGCCCGCTATGACATTGAATTGGCGGGAATGCAGTTTGATTCGATGCTCGAATCCTATGTTTTGAACAGCGTGGCGACCCGGCACGATATGGACTCTGTCGCCCGCCAGTATCTCGGCCGCGAGACCATTCACTATGAGGATGTCGCGGGCAAAGGCGTAAAACAGCTGACGTTCAACCAGATCGATCTGGAGACCGCGGCACCCTATGCCGCGGAAGATGCCGACATAACCTTGCAGCTGCACCATACGCTCTGGGAGCAACTGGGCGAAATTCCGGCTCTTAAGAAAGTATACGAGGAGATAGAGCAGCCACTGGTTCCGATACTGCTCGAAATGGAGGAAACCGGTGTTCTCGTGGATCGAAAGATGCTCAATACACAGAGCGGTGAACTCGCGAAGAAGATGATCGAGCTCGAAGCCAAGGCTCATGCATTGGCGGGCGGACCGTTCAATCTCGGCTCTCCTAAACAGCTGCAGCAGATCCTGTTCGAGCAGCAAGGCCTGCCGGTTCTTCGAAAGACACCGAAAGGACAGCCCTCGACGGCGGAAGACGTACTGGTCGAACTTGCAGGTGACTATGAACTGCCGGCTGTCATCATCGACTACCGCAGCGTTAGCAAACTCAAGAGCACCTACACAGACAAGCTGCCGCTGCAGATCGCCGAGAGTACCGGCCGAATTCACACGTCCTACCATCAGGCGATAGCGGCGACAGGACGACTGTCGTCAACCGATCCGAATCTGCAGAATATTCCGATTCGAACCGCGGAGGGACGGCGTATCCGTCAGGCCTTCGTGCCGCCGGACGGGGCTCTGCTTCTGGCAGCGGACTACTCGCAAATCGAATTGCGCATCATGGCGCACTTATCGGCCGACCCGGGCCTGATGAACGCTTTTGCGAACGAGCAGGATGTTCATCGTGCAACTGCGGCTGAGGTGTTCGGCACGGCGCTTGCCGATGTGACAGACGACCAACGGCGCTCGGCCAAGGCGATCAATTTTGGTCTGATGTACGGCATGTCCGCTTTCGGACTCGCCAAGCAACTGGGTATCGCGCGAGGCGAGGCGCAGGAATACGTGAATCTGTATTTCGATCGTTACCCGGGGGTGAAATCCTACATGGACGGCATTCGTGAGAAAGCGAGTAAAGACGGCTTCGTTGAGACCGTCTTCGGCCGACGCCTGTACTTGCCAGAGATTAATGCCCGCAACGCCAATCGCCGCCAGTACGCCGAACGCACTGCGATCAATGCTCCCATGCAAGGCACAGCCGCCGACATCATCAAGAAAGCAATGATTTTGGTTCACGGGTGGCTGCAGGACGAACGCCCGGGTGCACGCATGATCATGCAGGTCCATGACGAACTCGTCTTTGAGGTCGACAAGGACTGTATCGACTCCGTACGGGACCGCGTCATTGAACTGATGAACAATGCCGCGACGCTTTCGGTTCCGCTACGCGTGGACGCCGGCGTCGGCCTGAACTGGGATGAAGCGCACTAGGCTAAGCCCAGGCTGGGCGTGATCCGCAATATTTACCAATACTTTTCAATGACTTGGAAAATACGGTGAACTCCCTTGAGCTTGCGGCCTCTAATTCTGGGAGTGCGTAAGTCACTCGCCTGTTTATCTCCCTAAACAGGCGGGCAAAGGGCAACCCCAAGCCGTTTGCTTCTTCTAGCCCCGGGGCGGCGATACAAAGGCCGCCTCGGGGTTTTTTCAACTGTCAGGCAGGCTCAGGTACTCGCTTAACTTAAGACGCGCTTCGTCTTCCCCGAGACGCGTCAATGCGGAGAAATGCTGGACGGTAGCAACGCCCGCCAGATCACGCCGTACTTCGAGCAACGCCTTGGCCGCCTGCCCCCGCTTCAGCTTGTCTGTCTTGGTCAGAAGCACGTGCGTCGGCAGGGAAACCTGCTCAGCAAAGCCCAGCATCTGCCGATCATACTCAGTGATCTGGCGCCGGATATCCATGATCAGGAACAGGCCTTTCAGGCTTTGCCGCGACTCGAAATAGTCCGCAATGAGGTCGCGCCAGTGGAAACGCTTTTTGTCGGACACCTTCGCAAAACCATAGCCGGGCAGATCGATAAGGCGCTCTTCGCCCTGCAGGCTGAAGAAATTGATCAGCTGAGTCCGGCCGGGCGTTTTGCTGGTCCGCGCGAACTGTCGTCGATTGACGATGACATTGATCGCGCTCGACTTGCCGGCATTCGACCGGCCAGCGACGGCGACTTCGGCACCAGTATCGGCAACGAACTGTCCGAGTTCATTGGCACTCTTGATGAAATGGGCTTCAGGGTATTGCGACATGGGGGTACGTTCTGCGGATAATGTGTATAATTTGGGGCTGCTGGCTGCAGGGCCGATTGGCTAGTCTGACCGGTTACAGGCCAAGCAGCAAGGTAGCTCGACAGATCAACGGAAGCTTCCAGCCCGGCGCCAGCATTCGGCGCGACTCAGACGTACGAAATGGACATTTGAAGCATCAAAAAGGCGATGGCACGCGCCAACGCAGGACAGTAACGGACACAAGATATGAAAATGACGTTCTCACCGCTATTCGTAATCGCCAGCCTCACGCTGGCGAGCGCCCAAATTCAGGCAGAAAGCCTGGTCGACGGATCGATCGAGGCCGGCAAAGCTCGTGCACTTACCTGCACGGCGTGCCACGGTCCTGAAGGCAACAGCCCAAGCCCCCTGTGGCCAAATATCGCCGGTCAGAATGCCAGCTACCTGATGGCGCAATTGAAGGCTTTCAAAGACGGCAGCCGGTCCGACCCGCTGATGACCAGCCAGGCGATGCTTCTGACGGACGAGGACATGGCAAACCTCGCGGTGTACTTTGAGAGTCTCCCTGCCGCCGTCCAGTCGGTCGCCGACGAAAGTCTCATTGAGCGCGGTGAAGCGCTGTATCGCGGTGGCAACGCGGAAGACAAAATATCGGCTTGCCTGGCCTGCCATGGTCCTAGCGGACGCGGCAACCCAGCAGCGAAGTATCCTGCCCTGCAAGGACAGCACGCGGCTTATACAGCCAAGCAATTGCGTGCCTATGCCAACGGCGAGCGCACCTCCGACGGCAAAACGCGCATGATGCGTGACATCGCATCGAATCTTGACAAAGAGGATATTGCGGCACTTTCTTCCTACGTACAGGGTCTGAAGTAAACATGAAAAAACTAATTTCAATTACTGCTTTTGCCGTCCTGGCTTTGGCAATCACCGCTTGCAGCAAAGAAGACACCGCGCCGGCGGAAGAAACACAGGCTGTTGAAACCGCGAACGAAGAAGCCGTAACGGAAACTGCGGAAAGCGTTGTAGCGGCAACAGAATCACTTGAAGTGGTCGAAGAATCGGCGGCGGAAGCAGAGCCTGAAGACCGGGCCATTGTTTTGGCTCGAGCGGATGATCCTGCCGCGGGTCGGGTCTGGAAATACAAGGAAGGCCAGCACTACCAACGATTTCCTTCGACAGCCGGCCGTTGGGGCAGCGCCGACAAGATCGAGGTAATAGAAGTCTTCATGTACAGCTGCCCGCATTGCTTTGACCTTGAGCCCTATATTAATTCGTGGGCCGAAAACAAGGATCCGAACGTACGTTTCCTTCGTATGCCGGCGATATTCAATAATCTCGCGGCTTTGCACGCGCAGCTTTACTACACCGAAGTGTTTTTGACCGAGGCCGGCAAACTCAAGGATCCGCACGCGTTTCGCAACATGGTTTTTGAGGAGTTCCACCGCCGTGGCAATCGTCTGACATCGGAGGCTTCGATCCAGCGTTTGTTCGTCCGGGCCGGCGTGAGTGAAGACGACTTCAACCGCACGTGGAAATCGTTTGAAGTGGACCAGGCGTTGCGACGTGCTCGCGACATGGCCATCAAATACAATGTCGCGAGCGTTCCGATGGTCGTCGTGAACGGCAAGTACACGACCGATGCTGGCAGTGCAGGCAGCTATCCGAATCTCATCGAGCTTATCGACGAACTCACCGTTCGTGAGGGTCTTCGCTAGCCATCGTCCTCAGCAACGATTCTCAGTGCGCCGTCTGTATCCCGGCGCCAGTAGAGTCGCGTGCGGCCAGTGGTTTTTCGTTCGCCGTCGACGGTGTCTACCTGAAACCGGCTTAGATACAGGCCTTCTTCTTCCGGATAAGCGACCAGCAGCACGTCACTGACCTTAACTTGCCGGATGTCGCGCAGGCTTTCGGTCTGGAGGCGGAGTGAGGACCACTCCGCCTTGTTCATGCCCCAGCGTTGAAACTCATCGCTGTAGAGCGACAGGTAAGCAAACAGATCCCCTTTCTGCTTACTGTCCGCCCATTCGGCAATCCTCGTTTCAAGTTCTGATCGCAGCGCCCCAATCTCTGTTGCCTCCACCCAGTCAACCTCAAGCGTAACCACTACCGGTGTCACGTTGTCGCGAATGTCTGGCGCCAGCAAACTGAGGTCCTCGTTGGGTAATGCGATACAACCGTCCGTATCACGCTCCGGGCGTCGGCCGCCCCCGGGCAGTACGCCATGAACCCAGATACCGTAGCCATCCCGATTGGCCCGACGGTCCCAGGCATTAGGGTAGTCGATGGGAAATGCCGTGACGCCGTATTTCTCGTGAAGCTTCGAGGTGTCGAGTTGTTCCGTGACGAAATAGACACCAAGTGGCGTGCGCTTGTCTCCGGACCTTTGTTTGCCCGACCCATTCTGACCTATCGACATGTAGTAGCTGCCGCTCAGAACGAGGCTGCTGCCTGACCGGTCAAAACGATGAAACTGTGCCGACTCGACCTCTGCAACGAACAGGGTCTCTGTCGATTCCGGAATACGAATCAGCGATGCCGGTAATTTCGCGTCGGCATTCACCATTGCGGAAATTCCGAGCGAAGCCGCCATCAATAGGATCTGGCATGTGCGCTGAATCGATAACATGGCGCAATATTACAGCATGTTGCAGCCATGCTAATGTTCACTACTTATCGGTTTGCTTAAAGGCGTCGACGTGCAAAAAGCTCTTCTTTCGTTAGTCATTCTGCTTTTCAGTTCAGGTGCTATCGCCGCGACAGCCACGGATCAGGCGTTTCGGAATCTGGCGGATGAATACGTCAGCGACCTGACAAATTTTTCTCCTGTATATGCAACGCTGATAGGAGACCATGGCGCCGATGACAAGATCGATCAGGTCGATGCGGCCGCGCGGGCGGCAAGGCGTGAGCTTCTCGTCGAATACATCACGGCGCTAAAAGCGCTGGATATTGATGCAATGACCCGCGCGAATCAGATCGATGCTGAGATATTGTTGAATCAACTCGAGTCCGATCTCTGGTCAGACGATGAGCTACAGGAATGGGCCTGGAATCCGCTCTACTACATCAATATTTCCGGCAGCGCGATTTACGGGCTGGTTGCACGCGACTTCGCGCCGATCGAGACCCGTCTTCGCAACGCAACCGCCCGGCTAACCCAGATCCCGCGCTTTCTTGAACAATCCCGGGCCGCGATTCAGGCCGGACGCGTACCGAAAATTCACGCCGAAACGGCCATCAAACAAAACCCGGGGCTCACCTCCATCATCGACACCATGGTCGTGCCTGAAATGAGCGTGCTGTCGACAGCAGATCAGGCGGAGCTGAATGCAGCGATTGAGATGGCCAAAGACGCTGTCGCTGAGCATCAGACGTGGCTTGAAGAGGAATTGCTGCCGAAAGCCAAAGGCAGTTTTCGTATCGGCGCAAAACTCTACGACACGAAGCTCGAATTCGCTCTGGATTCTCCGCTGGATCGCAAGGAAGTGACCGCGCGCGCAAGGAAAGAATACGACGTCGTCAGCAACGAGATGTACGAGGTATCGAAGTCCGTCTACGCAGCGAAACATCCCTTTACAGAATTCCCGATTGATCCCGACGAATCCTACAAGCAGG
>Ga0055584_100002471_pt1 | contig 18256 bp, 16 predicted proteins | sample OSDHelmetaG_FD_58716 | JGI IMG/M metagenome (GOLD analysis project Ga0055584, IMG submission 58716) | Pelagic marine sediment microbial communities from the LTER site Helgoland, North Sea, for post-phytoplankton bloom and carbon turnover... | ecosystem: Environmental > Aquatic > Marine >... | reverse complement strand
TACCAGATAACGTTCGAGCCGACGAAGATTGAAGTTCCGGTCACAAGACTGAACGATAAACGCCGTATCCACATTTGCAGCGATGAGTTGAATTCCAACGTCGATACCTGCCGCTTTACGTTGTAAGCTCGTGCGTCGCGGAAGGACATCATCAATTATGGCAAAGTCTGCGCCATCGAAAACCTGAACCTGGACAAAATCATCAACGGCGGGGCGGTCTTCAGAGCTTTCAACGGAAAAGGCTAGTTTCCCGGACAATTCAGCCCTCATTTCCTCTTCACCCGTGGTTATGAGCCAGTTAGTTCGATGAACTTCGAGCACGCGGGCAATCACCCAACCCTCTCTTAGTTGGCCTTCGCAGGCATTCACATGCCAGTCGCTAAATCCCCATTCAGTCATCGAAATAGTCTTTTAAGGCGGGTTCACAGGCTTTAGTGTTATCGCAAGATCGGGTTGCAATGGAAAGGAGTAGTAACGAGTACATTCCGGGGCCGATCACAATGGATTGTCAATCGACTTGCGGGTATGGCCATCAACCTGTTACAACTCGTGGAAGAATCCACTACGTTTGGTGCGAAAATACTCGTACACTTTAGAGGGCAGCTTCTGCGCACCAGATTGAGTGGAGGCGATCGAAATTCAGAGTGCTTTCCCAACCTTAGTTCTAAACCCCGATGAAAAAATGCGAACCCAATTAATCACCTCTACTTTCATCCTGTTGTTGACGTGCACCATTTCCACTAGTGCTTGGGCACAGGAGTCACAACAGTATGTCTTTTCGATGATGGAAGCTGTCAGAGAATCACCCGCACAAATAGCCACGCAAGTTGGAGAGCAACTACAGCAGAATGGGTACGAAGTACTTTCAACTCATGAAATTTCGGTTCCAGATGCATGCCCCTACACAGGGTGGGTTGTCTCAGCAGTGGCTACAGACTTGATTGGGCAAACATTTGACATGAACGCACGCACAGCTCCCTACGCACTCGTAGATCGAGTAGCCGTGTTTGAAGATGAGCAAGGTTCCCATACCACGGTAGTCAATCCGCAAAATGTCCTTCGGACTGTTTTTGTAGATGCTTCAGATTCGAGTCCATTCACGGTTATGCGTCGTGAAAAGCTTGAGCAGAGCCTACAGATGGGAGAAGGAAGAATGTTTGGTCAGGAACGAAGCAGAGGACATATCGGCAAAACGATGGGTGTCATGGCGGGTGGGCCATTCGATGAAAAGATCCAAGTGTTTCAAACGGTTTCAGACATGGATGTGGATCGTGTGGCCACGCTACTTGAACAAGGATTCAATCAGTCGGATATGTCGTGGGGACTGGAAATTATTTATCGTCTCGACATCGCTGATCAAGGTGTCACGGTGCTTGGGATTTCTGGTGACAGGATGGAGAGCAAGTCGTTTTCGATCGTTGGAGCCGGTTCAGATAAACTGCGCAATGACAATGCATGCCCGGGCCTGGCACATGCGGCCGCTTATCCGTTGGAAGTCGTCCTCAGGACAACAGCTGATGGAACGACCGTAGAGCTAATCGATGCCATGTATCGTATGAAGATGTTTTTCGAAGATGCGGGTAAATGGGCTTTTATGAAAAACATGACCATGCCGGGCTCCCTGGCTGATGAGATTAAGGGCAGGGTGGAGGCAGCGCTTAGTAAGTCATCTATGTAACGCAAACCTGGGCGGGACCAAAGGTCCCGCCCAGGTTTGCGTTACCAACTCACTTTTGGTCAGTTAGCACTACGACGTGCTGGGCGGCAAGTAGGCCATGAGCGAGGTTGCCCTGTTCGCTGGCTGAGTGGCAGATTGGTCAGCGTGCGTGCGACTCGGACATTATCCTCAGAGGCCATGTAGGCCATCATAGCGGCCAACGTGGCATTTTGAGCGAGGTCGTCGAAGACTATTTTGTCGAAGGTGTCCCTATTTGTATGCCAGGTGTACTGACGATACTCATCATATGGAGACTGGAATCGGAAACTGGGTGCCTCAGCGCACAAGAAAGAAGTGTGGTCACTTCCAGCATTGTTCTGAGGTCCTGGGACCTCCAGAAGAACCTGTGAGGCGATTTCGGTTGGAACGGGTGCCATCCATTTGGGAAGATGTTCGGCAGAAGCTAGAAAGCCTTGGCCTTCAATTCGTTCAAATCGCCAGGTACCATTGTCTTGGTTGAATGCAACCTGAAGTCCTTCCATGACCTCGGGGTGGTCTTCCCGGAAAGCACTTGAACCAATGGTGCCTAGTTCTTCACCGCCCCAGTGTCCCACCAAAATAGTCCGTTTCGGAGTAGGGTAGGCCTGCTTCAAAATGCGCATAGCTTCGAGCATCGTGATCGTTCCGGTCCCGTTGTCGGTCGCTCCAGTAGCAGCGTGCCATGAATCAAGGTGCGCTCCAAGAAGGACGTATTCGTTCGGCAACTCGGATCCCGTGATTTGGCCGATCACGTTGAATGTGGGCACGTCACCAAGGAACTCAGCCTGAGCGTTTACTCGCAGGCGAGGTGTATGTCCGCTTTCTGCCAACCGTGTGAGAAGCCCATAATCTTCGCAGGACACGTCGATAGAAACAGCTTCCCTGCTACTTGCGGAAAACACTTTGTTAACGCCCCAACCACCTGACCAACGCGAAGTGAGGTAGCCAGCAGCACCTGCGCTATCGAGGCGGGAGGTGCGGTCAGAAAAGCCGCCAAGGGCACTCAAGCGGGTATTCCAGTCCATAAAAACGGCGCGGCGATCCGCTTCAAGGCGTTCAACCGTTTCCGGACGAGCATTCGCCTCCAATTCCTGATCTGCGCGGCACATCAATTCCGGAGCGGACATAAGCACGAACTTCCCACGAACGGTAGATAGCCACTCATCGACATTTTCACTCGAGAGGTCAGCTGGTGGCAGAGCCACATCTCCTTCAACAAGACCATCTGTTCCCAGGCTCCAAGCCAGAAGTTCAGTTTCAAGAGTGGTTACTCGAGGTTCAACCATGTCGACATGCAGAATGCCCGATTCCCAACCGGTCCACGTTCCGTACTCTTCGCGCTCAGCCTCGATACCCCACGCATCATACTTACCCAACACCCAGTCTTCAGCAGCCGTGAGTCCAGGGCTTCCGTACAGACGAGGTCCTACAACATCCATGAGTTCGTGGGCCAATTCTCTGGTCATGGAGTTTTCCATACCCAGATCCCATATCTCCCTAATAACAGGGTCATCGGTTGGGTACGTCTGGGCAAAGCCATTGTTGGATAGTGGTGCCAATATGATGCATACGAGCATCAGAGGGGCTGAACGAGTCATGTCGGAGAGTTGAGTGTCGTTAAAAAATTGATGTGGTGATTGGCTTGCAGATCGTCTTGGGTATTGATCCATACGCAACGGGAAATTCAGGCCCTAGTTTGACGCCAGAAGGTTATTCCCGATTTCAATCACCCGAGAAGCCAGTCCTTCGACGTCATCAAGGCGAGCACGGGGGTTGATATAGCAGGGCCTGATGGCAAATCTGCCTTCCAGCATGGTGGTCGAGGGAACGTACGTGCCTTCTGCTCTAAGAGCTGAAGCGATGCGTCTATTCAAGCTGTTCAAGGACTCATCATCTTGGCCATCTACAATAAATCGAAAGCAGCAGATAGAAAGGACGGCAGGGGAGAGAACCTCTAGTTGCGGAGAGTCCCGCACAACCTCCTCTAGTCGTCGTGCGAAAGAGTTATGCCTCACAACACGCTCGATCATGCCCTTACGGCCAATTTCTTTCAAGATCGCCCAAACCTGAACGCCACGTGATGGTGCAGATTGGTCCAAATTAAAGTCGTGATAGGGTACGCCAAAGTCATCGAATGGGGACTGTACGATGTGCTGTTCTGCCGAATCCGCTGACCCCTCCAAGTACGAGGCAGGTTCGAGCGTAAAGGCCCTCCCAAGCAACGCGCGGTCCCGTACCATGGCAACGCCGTTTCCTACCGGGGCGGCCAGCCATTTATGAGGATCCAAGGCAACGGAATCAGCTTCTGCAACGCCATCATACAATTCCGCGACTCGGCTATCCAGAACCCCGAACATGCCATAGGCTCCATCAACATGAAGCCATGTCCCAAATTCCTTGGCTAGGTCAAGCATTCCTCGGATGGGATCGATGGCACCCGTATTGACCGTTCCGGCTGTGGCAACCAATGACATAGGAAGCCATCCTTCCTCTCGATCGGCGCGCAGACGGGATTCAAGTGCACCCAGATCCAGTTCACGCCGGCTGTTCACTGGAATGGGAACGACAGATCGTCGACCGATCCCCAATACAGCTGCCGCGCGGTTGACTACATGATGAACCTCTGAACTGGCGTAGATGCGCCACTTCATCCCGTCGGGCATTCCCGTCATGGCCGGGTCGACGCCCTGTTGTTCAACAGCCCACTGTCTGGCTGCTCCAAGAGCGATGAGGTTGGCAGAAGATCCCCCGGTGCAATACGTGCCTTGCCATGTGGAAGGAAAACCAAGAAGTCTTTTCAACCAGTCCAAACTGACTTCTTCCAACAGATTGAATGCCTGAACCCAAAATCGTTGTGATCCAGCTACGGTAGAAGCAAGAGTCGCCGCTGTACCGGAGGTAGTGGGGGAAGTGGTCACCCATCCGCTGAATCCCGGATGACCGTTGCGCAATCCATTCGGGATAACCGTCTCGCACAGTTCCTTCAGTACAGATTCCAACCCTTCTCCCTGATCCGGCATCGATACACGAAGCTTTTCTCTCCATTCCAGACTTCGACGGCCGGCTGGATCTGAGCCAACGAACTCATTGAATTGGTCAAGCGCTTCAATGATGCGAGCAAGGGAAGTCAGGTCGCCGAACGCGGCATCGTCAGGATAGGACACAAGCACAACCGGTTTAGATAGGGAAACGGAATGTACTTCAATCCCGACTTGGGATCACGCGCAGAATCAGGGATGTGATCCTTCCGAGTGGTTGTTACCCGATCGCTTTGAACGGCGGCTTGTGAAGTAGGGGTCCGCTACTTGTACAATCAATCATGTAACGGACAGAGTGTTATGAACTGGACAAATCGCTACACACTGGTCGCTCTTTTGCTGGCTATTGTGCTGCCCATTGTGGCTACCGGGTGCATCGTCGTAGTAGAAGAAGATGACCGTGATCGGCACCGTTATCTTCACGGATCAGAATGGACGCTAGAAGTAGTTTTCTATCGAACCCAAACTATGCAGGCCGCTGACCGGCATGTTGACATGGCGTTTGCAGAGGACGGTCGATTCACAGGAACGGCCTCATGTGGGGAGTTCTCTGGGCTTTACGACGCAAATGAAAATGGTGGATTCGATGTTTCTGACGTGTCCATCGATGAAACGTGTGGAGGCGATGCCATGACTGATATGCTGTCTCGCAGCCTCAGGGACGCGAAGACGTACGAATTAGACGCCGAACGTCTACGCATATCCACAGCAAATGAAGGATTTCTGTCGTTTACGACAGAGTGATGGCCGATCGCGAGGCCCGGCGGCGCGCAATTTGTACCTGTCAGCGCCGCCGGGCCCTCGGTCATCGAGTGACGATCATCGTTTTAAACCGCGTAAACAGCAAAATACAGGCTGTTTATGATGGCGTGTCCGGCTATTTGGAATCGTTGCATTGTCATCACGGTTTCGAGTCACTTCTAGATTCGGGCGAAGTATACGAAACGTCAGTGAGCAGCAGTCGTATATCCCGGGCACATCTCCCCAAGAGTACATGGCTGCTAAACGACTATTTACATCCAAGGACCAAGAACGAATTGCCGCTGCGGTCGGCAAGGCGGAGTCCCGAACGTCAGGGGAGATCGTCCCAGTCATAATCGGCCGGAGCTCTGGTTATCGAACCTCTCTCTGGAAAGCGGCAATGATTGGAGTGCTTCCAGGGCTTGCTGTTCATGAATGGTTACTCTTCGGTGGAGACACTTGGGGCAGACCGGTTTGGATGGATGGTCAGCTATTACCCCTTATGATGATAGCAGGAGCTGTTATAACCGCTCTGCTCGTCAACTATGTACCGTATTTGCAGCGCCTTTTGATTCCTGAAAGAGACATGGTCAGGGCCGTCCATGCGCGGGCAAAAGAATCGTTCCTCGATAGCGAAGTGTTCCTGACTCGAGAACGAACCGGCATTTTGCTGCTAGTTTCTCTCTTCGAACATCGTGTTGAGGTTCTCGGAGACACGGGGATTAATGCTAAGGTTGAGCCCGAAGATTGGGCTGATGTGATCGCCGATGTTGTTTCGGGCATACGGTCAGGAGACCCTGTATCCGGACTTGAAAGCGCCATCCTACGATGCGGAGCGTTGCTTGAAAAAGCAGGAGTTGAGCGCCGGGATGATGATCAGAATGAGTTGTCTGACGCTCCTCAGATCCTCTAAGTGTCCCGTTACGTCAGGCCGATGGAATCTTTTAGTGTTATTTCCTGAATGCCGGGGAATAGGCGGCGCTTGACTATCGTCCTTTCAAAAGAGACCTTGCATTGAGCCTTGCCCATCCCTGACATGGGAACGGTAGGACAAGGTCATTCGATTCATTAGTTCTCTCGAAATACAACTCCCACCATGGCACACTTCAGAGCACTTCTATCTCTCGTCCTCTTCCTGATGATCTTCGCCGTTCCGGACGCAGAAGGCCAACAGATGAGCGCCGATGATTACGCACGCGCAGAAGGTTTTCTCTCGCAATACACATCACCACTGGTATATCGGGATGCAGTTCGCCCAAACTGGATTGCTGACACTAGTTTTTGGTACGACGTATCCACTCCAGATGGACACGAATTTATTCTGGTTAATACTGAGGCAGGTACCCGGGACAGAGCTTTTGACCACGAGGCCCTTGCTCGCGCAATATCTCAGGCGACAGACTCCTCCTACTCGGCGATGAACCTTCCCTTTTCAAGTTTTGAGTATATCTCTGACTCGAAAATTGCGTTCTCTGGAGATGGCTATGCCATTGAATGCGACATCGCTAGGTATCAGTGTGAAGCAGAGGCCGCGGGGCGACAAAACGGGGGAAACAGCTTCTTTGGTCGTTTATCGAATGATGTGACCTCACCAGATGGTACGAAAGAAGCTTTTGTCCGGGACTACAACATGTGGGTTCGGGACCTTGAGACGGAAAAGGAGACTCAACTCACAGACGATGGAGAAGAGTACTTCGGGTACGGAACAAGCAATGCCGGGTGGACAAAAAGCGATCGTCCAGTGCTAGAATGGTCTCCAGACTCACGCAAAATAGCCACATTTCAGCATGACGGAAGAGGCGTTGGGATGATGTATCTCGTTTCGACGGCCTCTGGGCACCCGGATCTAGAAGCTTGGCAGTACCCAATGCCAGGCGATAGTGTAATATTTCGAATTGAACGTGTGATTCTTGATGTCGAGACAAACGAAATGGTTCGTCTTGATATGCCTGCTGATCAGCATCGATCTACAATTACTGACCACATTGCCTACAGGGGTGGCTGGGCCGACATTGATTGGTCAGAGGATGGATCCGAATTGGCTTTCGTGTCCAGCAGCAGGGATCACAAGGATGCGTGGCTGCGGATCGCTGATGCCGAAACAGGAAAGATTACAGAAGTCCTCCATGAACGAGTCGAGACCTTTTTCGAAAGTGGAGTAGGGGATATTAATTGGAAGTATCTCGATTCAAGCGATGAATTCCTTTGGTGGAGCGAACGTACCGATTGGGGGCATCTTTACTTGTATGACAAGGCAGGCAACCTGAAGAATGCCGTAACGAATGGGGAGTGGTTGTTTGAACGAATCGTACGCATGGATGAGACAGCGCGTCGTATATGGTTCATCGGCAGTAATCGGGAATCGGGTGATCCGTATTACGACTATCTGTATGCAGTCAATTTTGACGGTTCCGACTTCAAATTATTAACGCCTGAATCAGCTACACATTCGATCACTTGGTCACCAGATGGTGCCTACTTCGTTGATACTTATTCCGAGCCTGATGTGGCCCCGGTCTCCGTTCTCCGCACTGCAGAAGGGGAAATGGTGATGACGTTGGAAGAAGCAGATATTTTGGCGCTGCTTGCTACAGGATGGCAGCCACCGACTCCGGTTCGAACCAAAGCACGGGACGGGGAGACCGATATCTGGGGGTTGATCTATACACCCACTAATGTGGATGAAAATGGATCGTATCCAATACTGAATTATGTCTATCCAGGTCCACAGTCGGGTAGCGTTGGGTCGAGAGCCTTTCGGGCGTCCAGAAGCGACAAGCAGGCTATAGCCGAATTGGGCTTTGTGGTGGTAGAGGTTGATGGCATGGGTACCCCAGGCCGTTCTAAATCATTCCACGAGTACTATTACGGTAATATGGGTGACAATACGTTGCCTGATCAGATTGCTGCCATTAACGAGCTTGCAGGCCGCTATCCATACATGGACGTTGACCGGGTGGGTATCTGGGGACACAGCGGTGGTGGTTTCGCAACTGTGAGTGCCCTTCTTCGTCATCCCGACTTCTACAAAGTGGGTGTCTCAGGAGCTGGCAACCACGATAATCGTACCTATGAAGATGACTGGGGCGAAAAGTGGCAAGGAATGTTAGAAGTCAATCCCGATGGGACCACGAACTACGACAATCAAGCGAACCAGTTGATCGTAGATAACCTGAAAGGGAAGCTCCTTATAGCTCATGGTTCTATGGACTCCAACGTACCACCAAATAACACCTTGAAAGTGGTAGAGGAGCTTATGAATGCCAATAAAGACTTCGACATGTTGATCTTCCCTAATAGCCGTCACGGATTCCGTCAGCGGGATTTCTGGATGCGGAAGCGATGGGATTACTTCGTGCAGCATTTGTTGAATGAGACACCGCCGAAGGAGTACGAGTTTGGCAAGCGGGAGCCACGTCAAACGCTCTGACGGAAGACTACGAGCATAGGCGTTTGAAGTGATGCGCCAATAAATAGAGAAGCCCCACCGGACGATGTCCGGCGGGGCTTCAATCATGTATAATCCGAGCTGAATCCAGCCTATAAGAATCCTAACTCCAACTTTGCTTCTTCCGACATCATATCTGGGGAGAAAGGAGGCTCAAAGGTGATGTCTACTTGAGCATCTTCGACCATTGGCAGATGCCTGACTCGCTGTTCAACCTGCCCAGGAAGAAAACCTGCGGCAGGGCAGTTTGGAGTTGTTAGCGTCATGGTGATAAGCACAGTTCGGTCTGGATTCACCTGTACGCCATAGATCAGACCGAGATCGTAGACATTGACCGGAATCTCAGGATCATAAACGGTTTTGATCGCCTCGATGACTTTCTCCTCAATCTGTGCGTCGGTGAACTCCGTTGGCTGCGATACTTTGACTTCTGTATCAGCAAACGCTGGATTGACCGGTTTTTGAGCTAAAGCGGAGGAAGAGTCTACCAGGTGGCCAGACGGAGTGGAACCAGACTCCTTCGAGTCTGGTGTCGGATGATCCGTGCTTGGTTCTGTAGTGTGATCAGTTGTCATCAGTTCGGGTAGATTGTGCTGCGAGAGCGCCAGCATACAACCGGATTTGCCTGATCATTGAATCCAGGCCATTTTTCCGGGTCGGGGAGAGATGTTCTTTTAGTTCTATTTGGTCTAAAAATGCGAGGTCTGTTCCTGCCACCAAAGCCGGAGGCTGTCCATTTACTACGCGAAGTAAAATGGCGATGAGGCCCTTGGTGATCTGGGCATCCGAATCTGCTTTAAAGCTGACGGTGCCCGTTCCAGGAACCGGTTGCAGCCATACCTGAGACTGACACCCATGGATGCGGTAATCATCCGTTCTGAATGCTTCATCTAGCGGCTCTAGCTCCTTACCCAGGTCAATGAGGTACTGATAGCGGTCCATCCAGTCGTCAAACAGGGCAAACTCCTCTACTAGTTCGTTGGCTTTGGTTGTCAGATCCTGTGCACTCATCCTAGCATCCCCGCTGCTCGTTCCAATCCCGCAGCAAGTTGGTCTATTTCACTTCGACTATTATAGAAGGCGAAGGAAGCGCGCACGGTACCTGGAACTCCCAATCGCTTCATCAGCGGTTGCGTACAATGATGTCCCGTTCTAACCGCGATTCCCATACGGTCCAACACCGTTCCTACATCGTAAGGATGTGCATTTCCGAGTAAAAACGAAATAACAGAAGCTTTTTTTGGAGCAGTTCCTATGATCCGTAGCCCGTCGATGCCCGAGAGTACGCTCGTAGCATAGTGTAGCAAGTCATTTTCCTGGTCATGGATCCAATCATACCCGATACTCTCTACGTACTCTAGGGCAGCTGCAAATCCGATGGCTCCCGCAATGTGGGGCGTACCCGCCTCAAAGCGATGGGGTAGCTCATTGAAGGTGGTACCTGAGAAATCCACTTCCTCAATCATGTCCCCGCCGCCTTGCCATGGGGGCAACGCTTCTAGAAGAGCTTCCTTGCCGTAGAGAATCCCAAAGCCGGTTGGTCCGAAGAGCTTGTGACTGGAAAGGCAGTAAAAGTCTACATCTAGGGCACTGACGTCCACCTTCATGTGAGGTACCGCTTGGGCGCCGTCAAGTAAGACAGGAACTCCCATGCCATGGGCATCGGAAATGATGCGGCGCACTGGATTAATCGTTCCCAGTGAGTTCGACACATGAACCACTGCAACAAGCCGTGTACGTTCATTCAGCAGAATCTGGAACTCATTATAATCGAGTTCCCCTTCTTCTGTGATAGGAGCGACTCGCAGCCTTGCACCGGTACGTTCGCACAGGAGTTGCCAGGGGACAATATTAGAGTGGTGCTCCATTTCGGTCACCACGATTTCATCTCCTTCCTTGATCTGGCCAAACCCCATTGTGGCCGCAATCAGGTTTACTGATTCAGTAGTACCCTTGGTGAAGATGACTTCTCGAGAACTCGTGGCCCCGATAAATTCGGCAATCTTCTCTCTAGCGCCCTCATAGGCATCGGTAGCAATCTGACTCAGGGAGTGAACGCCACGGTGCACGTTAGCATTTTCATTCCTGTAATAGTCCTCAATGCGCTTAATAACAGCCAACGGCTTTTGTGACGTAGCTGCATTATCGAGATATACTAATGGTTCACCATGGACGGTAGCGCTCAAAGTCGGAAAATCCGCGCGAATGGCGGACAGCCGGTCGGCTGATATGGTGCCGCTTTCGGATGCCATCAAGACGCAGTCTCGGTAAGAATAGAATGTAGGCGGCTGTAGAGATAGTCCTTGACAGCGTCAACGTCGACGAGGTCTACAACGTCACGGGCAAACGCCTCCAGCAACATTAGTTTAGCTGCTTCAGGACGGATACCCCGAGCGCGTAAGTAAAACAATGCGTCATCATCCAACTCGCCTGTCGTAGCGCCGTGGCTACATTTAACATCGTCCGCATATATTTCAAGCTCAGGCTTGGCATAAATGCTGGCTGCTCGGTCAAGAAGGATACTCTTGGAGGACTGATAAGCATTGATCTTCTGAGCGTCTTGCCGAACGAGGATCTTACCGTTGAAAACGCCGACAGCCTTGTCAGTTACAATACCTTTAAACAGTTCATTACTCTCGCAATTAGGTTTTGCATGATCAACAAACGTGTGGTTGTCGACGTGCATGGACCCTTTGGCGATGTAGAGGCCATTTAAATGGGTTTCGCACTCTTCACCATCTGGAAGGAAATGCAGGTTGTTACGAACCATGCCTCCACCCAGTGTAATGGTGTTTGTAGCGAAATGGCTACGTTCTTCTTGGTATACGTGAAGGCCATTTACAAACGTTGCCTCACGACCTCTTTCATATACAACAAGGTGGTCGACAGACGCTCCGGTGGCCGAGATCATTTCTACAATTCTGTTCTCGAAGGCAGAGCCGCTTCCTGAATCACCGAAGTGTTCAATCACCTTAATAGAGGAGTCACCCTCGGCGACTACCAGAAGGCGAGGTTGAACGAGGCCAGAGTTAGCCACACGATCGTGATGCAGAATAACTGGTTGTGCAATAGAAACACCTGCCGCAACGTGGATCAAGATCCCATCTTCTGCCGACGCTGCGGCTAAAGAGGAAAAGGCATCCCGGTCAGGATCAAAAGCCCGAGCAAGATGATCATCTAGGGCAATCCTGTTTTCAGCGTAGGCCTCAGAGAGTGAGCTGACTGTCAAGCCTTTCGGTAAGGAACCGGCTGCAACTGACTCGGTCAGAAGTCCATTGACCGTCGAGAAGTGAATGCCTGGGACGTCTGTGAACGCTGATGTCGTATCGATCAGTGTCCCAGCGTTGTCAAGCGACAACACGTCTTTGACCCGCTTGGTCATCTGTGTGTATTTGTAGGCTTCGGACCGGGTAGAAGGGAGTCCCAAGCTTTCAAAAGCTCCGGCTGCCTCCTCACGACCATTTGCCCATCCGTTGCCACTATTGGCATCCAATCGGGCAAGCCGGTCACGGATTTCAACTAGAAGTCTGGATTCGATCTGCACAGTAAAAGAGAGGTTGTAGGCTGAATGGAGGGTGAACGTATAATCGAAAGGATCAAGCAGTCTGTGTCTGTTCGTCTTTGATCCAGTCGTATCCCTTCTCTTCAAGCTGGAGAGCAAGTTCTTTACCGCCAGACAGTACGATACGGCCGTCCACTAGGACATGAACAAAGTCCGGAACGATATAGTCAAGCAACCGCTGATAGTGAGTGATAAGTACAAACGAGCGATTTTCGTTCCGTAGACCATTCACACCATCGGCAACAATTCGTAGAGCATCAATATCGAGTCCCGAATCCGTCTCATCCAATATTGCGAGCTTAGGATCGAGTAACGCAAGCTGAAAGATTTCGCTACGTTTCTTTTCGCCACCAGAAAAACCTTCGTTGACGGCACGTGCCTTAAGGGATGGATCCAAACTCACTATGGCAGCCTTTTCCTTCATCAGTTTGAGGAAGTCCCCTGCGGAGAGTACATCCTGACCACGGTGCTCTCTTACAGAATTGACAGCTTGCTTCAGAAAATTAGCCATGGATACGCCAGGTAGCTCAACGGGGTACTGAAACGCCAAAAATAGCCCTTCACGTGCCCGCTCATCGGCCTCAAGTTCCAGAAGGTCTTCGCCATCGAATGTCACGGAGCCTTCCGTGACCTCGTAGCCATCCCGCCCAGCTAGAACGGAAGCCAATGTGCTCTTTCCGGATCCGTTGGGTCCCATAATGGCATGAACTTCTCCTGGTTTGACCTCAAGATTCAGGCCTTTCAGGATTTCCTTCTGTTCTTCCTCGATGGAAACGTGAAGATTGTTGATCGTAAGCATTTTTCGTGTGTCTTCAGAGTGTGAGTTAGGCGCCGTACTTATCCGACGCTTCCTTCAAGTTCAATTGCTAGCAGATTTCGTGCTTCAACGGCAAATTCCATTGGTAGCATCGCGAGAATCTCTTTACAGAAACCGTTGACGATAAGCTTAATGGCGTCCTGCTCGCTAATTCCGCGTTGTTTGCAGTAGAAAATCTGATCTTCACCGACTTTTGAAGTAGTAGCTTCGTGCTCCACTTTTGCTGTCGGGTTGCTGATTTCGAGATAAGGGAAAGTGTGGGCTCCACAGCGATCACCGAGCAACATCGAGTCGCACTGGCTGAAATTGCGTGCATTTTCGGCACCACGATTGATCTTGACCAAACCACGATATGCGTTTTGGCTTCGACCGGCAGATATCCCTTTGGAGATGATAGTCGAGGAAGTGTTTTTCCCGATATGAATCATCTTCGTTCCAGTGTCGGCCTGCTGTTTCCCTTTTGTGAAAGCAACGGAGTAAAACTCACCGACTGAGTCATCGCCCTTCAGGATGCAAGAAGGGTACTTCCAAGTGATGGCGGAACCCGTCTCGAGCTGAGTCCAAGAGATCTTTGATCGATCTCCTTCGCAGATACCGCGTTTGGTCACGAAGTTAAAAATACCGCCGACTCCTTCCTCGTTTCCGGGATACCAGTTCTGGATGGTCGAGTATTTGACTTCTGCGTCTTCATGGGCAATAATCTCGACCACCGCCGCGTGAAGCTGGTTTTCGTCTCGTTGCGGAGCGGTGCAGCCTTCGAGATAAGAAACGTATGAGTCCTTGTCAGCTACGATGAGTGTGCGTTCAAACTGTCCAGTGCCCGCTTCGTTGATGCGGAAATAGGTAGACAGTTCTACCGGGCATTTGACACCTTTAGGGATGTAGCAGAACGAACCGTCCGAGAAAACAGCTGAGTTGAGTGCCGCAAAGAAATTATCAGTGTGCGGAACGACTGAGCCCAAGTATTTCCGAACTAACTCGGGATGGTTTTTAACTGCCTCCGAAAAGGAGCAGAAAATGATACCGTTCTTTTCGAGCTCTTTATTGAATGTGGTTGTCACGGAAACAGAGTCCATTACAACATCCACGGCCATACCAACTAGGCGCTCTTGCTCCGCCATTGGGATGCCAAGGCGCTTAAATGTGTCGATGAGTTCTGGATCGACTTCGTCTAGGGACGTGTACTCGGGCCGCTGTTTAGGGGCAGCGAAGTAACATATTTGCTGAAAGTCGATAGGAGGGACGTTCAGATGAGCCCAATCGGGGAAAGTGCCTTCCTCCATAAGCCCTGAAACATACCGGAAAGCCTTCAGGCGCCATTCCAGTAGCCATTCTGGCTCTTCCTTTTTTGCTGAGATGAACCGAATCGTGCCTTCATCCAGGCCGATCGGTGCCCGATCAGATTCGATATCTGTTACGAATCCGTACTTGTACTCGCTCTGTGCTACTTCGTGAAGTAGCTCCGTTCCGTTCTCACTCATAGTTCGATCTTGGCGTTGATCATGGCATTGATCCGGGTGGTCTAAAACCGCCTCTAGTTCCCGAAAAACGATGTCCGTGGGCGTTGTTTGGACTGAATCTAAATAAAGAATGAGCCGGGTAATGGTTTCTAGGTAGAAACGGAATCGGTCCAGTATTCACAGAGCCTATGGCGGCCACCCGGGAACCCTGCGGCGCCCGGGTTGTGGACATAATCTTCGTGCGACCGATCGCCTTTCGATTACGTACGAAAAAGCTGTTTGGCAACATCTTCATATTTTGGTGCGGGTTGGCGATCCATCCTGCTTACCGCTTGCGATTCTACAGACCTAGTCTTTCCCAATCGATATGGAAATTCAGAACTCTACAGTTATTCAGATTACTGATTCTGCGCTCGGCAAATTGATAGATACTGCTGAGAAGGAGGCGATTGATGTGGCTTCTACGTGGCTTAGGATAGCCGTGATACCCGGCGGCTGCTCCGGTCTCACCTATGACTTGGGGTGGGATACTGCCAAAGGCGAGGCTGATTTACTTCTCGAGGCCGGAAAATTCCAAGTTGTTATCGACCCTAGAAGTGCTGCGTATTTGGAGGGATCAACCCTTGATTTCAGCGATGGCCTCGAAGGGAAAGGATTTCATTTTGAGAACCCTCAAGCGGTCAGAAACTGCGCCTGTGGAGAGAGCTTCGGTCTTTAAGGAAGCTGTCCAGAAGTGAGCAAAGACGTCTGCGTCTGCCTATTGGTCTAAGGTCCGAACCCATTCGACCACGTCTCCTTCGATTAATCCCACGGAATCGGTATAGCCGGCTTCAACTTCGAGCACATATTGCGCAGGGCCTTGGGAAGGAACGGTTTCGGTGCGCATCGGCTGGATGTATTTAGAGATGCTTTGGACGCTACCGTCTGAGCGGACAAAGATCAAATCTAGGGCAATGCGTGTATTTGCCATCCAGAATCCTTGTTCGGACTCGTTGTCGAAAATGAAAAGCATGCCGGAATCTTCAGGAAGACCATCACGCTGCATCAGGCCACGTTCTCTGGTGGAATCATTGTCAGCTATCTCGATCGCAATGGTTCGATAGGTTTCACCGTCACGGCTCATCGTGAGGGTACCATCGGAGCGAAAAGGGATATCAATATGGGTTTCCTCTGATTCCACTTTTGCAGGGCTGTCAGGAGCGTCCGAGGTGTTGGTGCCGCATCCGACTAAGAGAGCGACAAGTAGAAGAGGGATTAGAAAAGTGCGCATCATTAGTTCGTTGTTTCGAAATCCTGTCTGCGCCACTGGATATGATCACTTTCGGTGATTCCATGCGCTTGCGTAAAACCTGCTCTGACCTCGACCACGTATTGGGCCGGTCCGGTAGAAAGGATATTTTCTTCAGACAATGGAGTAGTTCGTTGAACAATGTTTACGATCTCCCCTTGAGCATCTACAAATAGAATGTCCAACGAAAGGGCCGTGTTCTTCATCCAGAAGGATCGCATAGACTCAGCCTGATCAATAAACAGCATTCCACCGCGGTCAGGGAGGGAGCGGCGATACATCAAACCCTGTGCTTGTTCTTGAGGCGTTTCCGCAATTTCGATAACGATCCTATTGATGATGGAACTGTCCGGACGGACGAAATCCAATATACCCTCGGGAGTAAAGGGGACATCGGTCTGAATAGGGGATGGTTGGCCAGAATCCTTGCCACAACCAGCCAAGAAGAAGGTCATCAAGAGCATTATAGTCGTCGCACGCAGTGACATGTGATAATCGTCAAAGTGAAAGCGTTGGGAAGAGGAAAACAATCGGCAGGTGCCGTCCGAAAAAGGACTTGGCCCACGTAAAGCCCAACTGAAGAGTACTTAATCAGGAAGCAATCGAGTTGTGACCATATCACATACGGTCATTCCAAGATCGGTCAACTGGACCATTTGATTCCGGATTGGCCGAATGAAACCACCCGATTCAAGCGAAGCCAGTTCGTCGACCCGATCAATGAGCAAGTCAACGCCATAGCGGCTTTCCAGTTCTTCGAGGTCAAGGCCATCAGAAGTCCTTAGTCGGAGCATCACAAATTCGTCCGCCAACGTATCGAGATCGAGATGCTCAGATTCATCGATAGGCAACACATGCTGTTGCAAAAGCGCTTCATAGCGTTTCATGTTTCTAACATTTGCCCATCGCTCTGCTGGCAGTCCACTCCACCAGAAAGAATGGGCAGAAGGACCAAGTCCGATATAGTTGGCGTGATTCCAATACCGGTGATTATGAATGGCTCTCTGTCCTGGTTTGGCAAAACTAGACACTTCGTAATGTTCGAAGCCTTTACCTTCCAGGTATTCCATGGTGAATTGAAATTGATCGGTGATGTCCTGCTCCTCAACAGGGGTTACGAGACCGCGCTCGACACGATTCTTTAATGGCGTGCCATCTTCAATCGTCAAACTATACGTTGACAGGTGTGGGACATCGGCCGCACAGGCAATTTCAAGATTGGCAGACCAATACTCTGGTGGCTGTTCTGGTAGGCCAAAAATCAGATCGACAGAGAAGTTGTTGAATCCAGCCTGCCGAATCGTTGGGATAATGGCTCTGGCCATGTCGGCATCATGAACTCGATTCATAAATCGCAGGTCATCTTCAAAGAAGGACTGTATACCCACGCTGAGTCGGTCTATTCCGTGCGCCCTGAGCGAAGCGAGATAGGCTTCTGATGCGTCTTCAGGATTGAGTTCGAAGGTGGTTTCCAGTACCTGTCTGGCGTCAAACGAGTCGTTAATCGTCTCGATGATCCTGCCTATATCACTGGGCGCAAGCCGAGAAGGCGTACCGCCGCCAAAGTAGATCGTGTCAATAGGCTCTTTGTCGGCAATAAGTGCTCCTCGGAGGCGGATTTCAGTACATAAAGCCTCAACAAACGAAGTATGTGACTTCTCTGTGGTGACAAAGAAGAAATCACAGTACGTGCAGCGCTGCGAACAGAAAGGGATGTGTAGGTAAAGACCGGCCAGGGGAGGTGAAAGTCAAAAAGATTAGGAGGTAGTGTGCAGTGGGCAAAACGTCCTAGAAAATGACTCCAATACGGAAAGGAATAGATGCTGAAACCTTTTCTCTCCCAATAACGAGAGCAGGGTTGAGCTCATAGAACAAAACTGATTCTCGTAGCGGTTTCACCCACCCAATACCACCATGCAGCGTCGGGCCAGTAAGCGTGTCGCCACTATCAGAAGGGTCCAACATGGCTCCCAGTCCGAAAAGAAAATACGGGGCGCGTTCCACACCAGGTAGAGTGACGATTAATGACACTTGCGGATCAATAACCCACGTCGCGTCATCACGACCTCCCAAAATGAAGCCGGTGATACCCGCATCCAAGCCAAACGAAAGATCTGCATTGATTGGCGTGGAGATTCTGCCGCGGAATCCCATACCTAGCCCGTTGTCGGCGCTAAGCAACGTATTAAACCCAAGTCCAAACCTA
>Ga0055584_100002470_pt1 | contig 18257 bp, 18 predicted proteins | sample OSDHelmetaG_FD_58716 | JGI IMG/M metagenome (GOLD analysis project Ga0055584, IMG submission 58716) | Pelagic marine sediment microbial communities from the LTER site Helgoland, North Sea, for post-phytoplankton bloom and carbon turnover... | ecosystem: Environmental > Aquatic > Marine >... | reverse complement strand
TGTTCAACCAGGTATTGGCTGAACGGGTACGCAGGGGAGACTGGAATACGATTATTGGTGGTGACCTGGTGATGCTTGATGGCACGCAATCCATTTTCCACTGCGAAAAACCGGATGCGGATATTGAAGATCGTGCCAGACGCCTTGATATACATCCCACGGGACCGATGCCGGGTGAAAATGGATCACAGCCAACCGGGCTTGCAGAGGAAATGGAGCAGGCCGTGCTTGGGAACTGGCCACTGCTAACAAAAGTATTGGAGGCACAACGTGTGCAGGCCGCTCGCAGGGCATTACGCCTGTGTCCTGCAGGCCTGTGCTGGAGTTTTGACAGTGGTGATCTGGAGTTGAGCTTTGCATTGCCACCCGGTGCGTACGCGACAACCGTTTTAAGGGAAATTCTCGTTTTTACCGATGCAGAACAAAACAAGAAATAATGCTTTGAGTAGTGAAGTATGAGTATTTACAAGCTGAAAGGTACCTCCGGAGGTGTGATCAACCAGTCCTTTCCTTTCAGGGAGTCAATTGTGCTGGGTTCATCTGCAGACTGTGATATCCAACTGGCCGAGGCGGGTGTTGCCCCGCGGCATGCTGAAATCTGCCTGATTGACGGCAAGTCCTTGCAACTGAGGGATCTGGGTTCCGAATCCGGCACACTGCTTAACGGTGAAGCTGTCAGTGAAGTCTTACTGGGTTCCGGCGATGAAATCCGTATCGGTACATGCCGATGGATGCTGCAGGCACCCGGCCTTCGGCCTGAACGTGTTTTGACTAGCGATGTGGTCAGCAAGCCTGTACGCCGTTGGCCGCGGGTATTGATTTGGACTAGCCTGGCAGGCTCTGCAGTCACCGTGGCGGTTCTGAAGTGGAAGCCAGAGTGGTTGGAGTACCTGCGCTCTCTTTTATAGAAAAATGTTCAACCTGGCAGCCCTCGATTGAGGGACCGCATAAGCAACCGTATCGTCGTGTTACTTACCCGTGGACGTGGTGCACGGTTCGTGCAACCATGCGACGCTTATTCGGGTTAATCCAGGTGCCGGGCATCATGCCAGACTTGATCACCAACTCCCTTCTTCTTTTCCTGGTCGGTCTGGTTGCCGGTACGCTAAATATTATCGCCGGTGGTGGTTCGCTGCTAAGCCTGCCGGTGATGATCTTTCTTGGTTTGCCGCCCACGGTTGCCAATGGTACCAACCGTGTGGCTATTCTCATTCAGAATATTGGTGCCTCATGGAGTTTCCACCAGCGTGGTCTGGTTTCGAAGGAATGGCTTCTGCTTGCTATTCCACCGGCTTTGCTTGGTGCAGTATTGGGTACTGTTGCAGCGGTGCACATCGGTGAGCCTGAATTTCAACGAGTGCTTGCTGTCATCCTGGTGGCCGCGGCGGCCTGGCAGATTTGGAGCCCTTTTAAACTGCACGAAGATGGAAATGCTGCTCTTCCAACAGGCATAAGGCGGCTGGCCTTTATCGCAGCATTCTTCCTCATCGGTGCGTACGGTGGTTTTATCCAGGCCGGTATCGGGTTCATTCTCCTCGCAGTGACGTCGGCAGCGGGCTTCAACCTGATCCGGGGTAACGCCCTCAAGGTTACCGTGGTGCTGGCGTTTACACCCCTGGCCCTGGTGTTGTTTGCATGGAACGGGAAGATCGACTGGGCCATGGGTTTTGCCCTGGCCGCGGGAAATTTCCTTGGCGGGCTTGCCGGTGTCCACCTGCAGATCCTGAAAGGCCACAAGTGGGTTCGTGGGGTGGTCACGGTGGTTATTGTTATTTTTGCTATGCGCTTACTTTTCAGCAACTGAAGCCTTTTTAGTTAGGCGATCAGAGGCTCCCTGGCCAGTCCTGTTTGAGTAGCCCGAGCATGAGGCTATCCTGCCACTCGTCATATACACGCCAACGTTCACGGAACAAGCCTTCACGCTTAAACCCCAGCTTTTCGAGCAGTCCGATACTGGCCAGGTTTTCGGTGTCGATATCTGCCTCAATCCGATGTAGCTTCAATGTGTTGAATGCAAAATCAATAACGGCTCCAAGCGCCTGGTACGTTAACCCTTGTCGCCAGTATTCGCGATTCAGAATATAGCCAATCTCCGCCCGGTGGTAGTCCCGGCTGAACTGGAAGAGGATACATTTCCCTATCATTTTATCCTGGCCCTTGAAGGTAATCGCCCAGCACATGCTGTTGCCCCTGGCATCTGATTTCAGGTCCTGGTCCAAAACCTCAATTGCGGCATCCAGGTCCGATATTGGTTGATCAGACCAATATTTCATGCTTTCGGAATCAGAAAGCATGGCCAACATACCTTCCGCATCTGTCGGGTTTGAAGGCCTCAACTGCAGGTCGACTGTCTTCAAAATGCGTGGAATATTCGTCAGGTCCATATCAGTCCTTGCGTAATGTCCAGCAGGGTTCAATCTGCCGGTTTATCAGGTTTCGTTGTAACAACCAGGTGAGAGCATCTTCGGCATCACGCTCAAACCACGCCTGGGCCGAACCCAAACGAAAGGTATATCCCCAGCGGTCCATATCTTCGAACATCCGCAAGCGGCCAAACTGTTCAATATGGTCGGCCAGAAGAATCTGCAGGTAACAAACTGCATTTTCCTCGTCATAGTCGCCACCGGCATCGGTATCGAGGCCCTCACGCCGATTCTGATCCATGCAAATATAGTGGCAGGTTTCATGGAGGATAGAGTGCAGGGGGGTATCTGCCCTCACCAGCAATTCATTGGCGATCAGACCGGCTTCCTCATCACCCCAGAAGCTGCCGGGTATCTCGCTGTCTGCCGGTACCATTGTCAGTGCCAGGCCATAACGTACGAGTAAGGAGGACACCGATTCCATGTCGATATCATCCAGATGTAACACATCGCTATGGTTAAGGGCCTGTTGGCCGGATTGTAAAATGGTTTCGTTCATTGATCTTTTTTAATTAAATGTGGTTATCAGAATATGGAACATGAGCCGTCTGCGCTATTATGCGTGTACGGCTAATCGCCGCAAGTAGTTTATGGAGCCTATGAAGCAGGATGAAATTAAACCAGGGTAAATACCGACCCATAGAAATGCTGAGATATGCAGGGCTTTTCCTGTGGTTCTGTGCTGGTATCCCCCTGTTCCTGACACGGTTTATTTTTCCCGAACCGTTGAGTCTTGAAACATACGTGGCCTGGTTCATGCTCCACGGCTTGTTTGGACTGATGTACTGGAACCTGATGAGGTACCTGCCGGAGCGGACTTCCATCAGCAACCGCTTGATGTATTTGTCCTTGCTAACCGGAAGTGCATTGGGGATCAGCGTCGTTTCACAGTCCGCCCTGGGCGGGATGTTGCTGTTGATTGTTTCAGTATTGTTGCCATGGATGCTGTCTGTGATACCGGCAGTTGCCTGGCTGATTGTTCAAAATGTGCTGCTCGCAGTCGTCTTGAGCCGTGTACCCGAATTAAGCTTGAGTGAAGTCTCGGCAAATGCCGGTTCCTTTCTCGGTATATCCCTTTTTGCATTTATGGGTTCGGTGGTTGTGCTGCGTCAAAATGCGGCCCGGGATGAGCTAAATAAAGTTAATTCCGAGTTGCGTGCCACCCAGTCGCTATTGGCTGAAAACACCCGCATTGCAGAGCGGGTACGCATCGCCCGCGAACTACATGATCTGGTGGGTCACCACCTCACGGCCTTGACTCTGAACCTCGAAGTCGTGACACACCTCGTTGACGGCAAAGTGCTGGAGCACGTGCAACAGGCCCATTCCCTGGCCAGGTTATTACTGGCCGATGTTCGGGAGGTGGTCAGTGATATGCGCCGGGATGACATGGTCAACCTGGCCGATGCGCTGAATGCGCTGATCGAAGGTGTTCCCAAGCCGCGGATACATCTTGACCTGCCCTCGGAAGAGGTGATGACCGAACCGGAACGCGCGCTGGTTCTGTTACGATGCGTGCAGGAAATGATTACCAACAGCGTACGGCATGCCCGGGCATCGAATTTATGGATCCGGCTATCCATGACCCGCGACGGGCTTGCCATGAGTGCCCGAGATGATGGCATTGGCGCTGATAAAGTGGCTGTTGGCAATGGTCTTTTGGGAATGGCCGAGCGTTTGAAACAATTGGGTGGTAAGCTTGAAATCGAATCGGAACCGGGTGCAGGCTTCGCCTTGCATGCGTGGTTGCCAGCTGAGTTTTGAGCGCTGACAAAACGACCTTCAGGGAGTATTGGGTATGATAAAAGTGATGCTTGTAGACGACCAGAACCTGGTACGTAAAGGTGTGCGCAGCCTGCTGGAATTATCAGAGGAAATCGAAGTTATCGCGGAAGCACCGGATGGAATTGAAGCCATTCGTACGATCCCGGAAATCGGCCCGGATGTGGTTTTGCTCGACATGCGTATGCCGGGGAAATCCGGACTTGATGTACTGGAACAGTTATCGGGCGATGGCACTTTGCCGCCGACCATCATTCTGACAACCTTTGATGATGATGAGATGGTGCTGGCGGGTATCAAGGCAGGAGCCAAGGGGTTTCTGCTCAAGGATGTCAGTCTTGAAGAACTGGTTGAAGCTATCAGAACGGTGGCGCATGGTGGTTCAATGGTCAAACCGGCGGTAACACAGCGTTTGCTCAAAGGCCTGGAAAATATGCATACCGACTTTTCCAGCCTGGACAGACCGGATCCGCTGACCGAACGTGAAACCGAGATACTTCGACTGATGGCAGGTGGTTACAGTAACAAGGAAATCGCCAATTCACTGGGCGTTGCCGAAGGCACGGTCAAGAATCACGTTTCCAATATTCTTTCGAAAATGGGTGTTCGAGACCGTACCCGTGCGGTACTTAAAGCTTTTGAAATGTCCCTGCTTTAACCGGCATATTTCACCAGTCGGTAGCGAGCCTCTCTATAAGCAAATGATTTGTCTGAATTAAAAGACATTATTTCAAATAAACCCCATGGTGCACGTTGGTCCCGGCCCGATACCAATCCCGGTGGCATCTGTCCAGCGGAAAATTCCGGGATTCTGGTGAAATATGCGGGTTAGGGAAATCAGGACGCCTTGTCGAGATGATCGAACTGACGTTTCAGGTCTTCTTTGGGGTTGGTCACTATGCGTTCGAGTGTTTCCACGCGTTTGCGTAGATCATTTTCCAACGCGTCTAGCCTGTCGTGTATGGCTTTAAGTTCTTCAGAAGTCTCTTTGCTGTGACGCCGTTTCCCCTTGTCACTGAAAATCCCCGCCAGGATACCGGCTACCGAAATTAAAGCGATTGCTGTCCACATGCTCATGATATTTCCTCCTCTGATCTGTCCCTAATATATACATTTATCAAATTTCTGAACAGTGAGAAAAGTCATAGAGACGGTTCACCGGGTCGATCACTGCGGTGTATGCTTTCCGGTAATGGATCATGGTCGGTTACTTCAATGTGGTCTTCGAAATGGACGCGATCCATCAGGTAGCAAAGGCAATCCTGTTGTATCACCCTGCGATCCAGGGTCAGCATGGAGGGCATGATCTTGCGGACGGTTTCAACCTGACCACGGTCAAATCTGAAGTACTGCTGTGTTACATCGTTCCCATCGACGTCCGTGGCTACCACCGGTTGAACCGGGCCCCCATTGACTGACCCCAGGGAAATCCCTTCGGGTAATTCCTGGAAATTGAGGACATCCAGATTTTCCCGAAATACGATGTCAGCGGGTACATGACCAAATCCAAACAGGGCATGGTCATGAATGCGGACAGTGGCGACCATGTGGAATAAATGCACTTCGTCCGCGCTCACGGGTGTGTTGGGAATCTCGCCCAGGTGCAAAAGGGTTTCCAGAAAACCTATGCTGTGATCGGTACCAAGAACCTCTCCAGCCTGACCGCATTCCAGTGTGGTAGAAGGACAGAACCTGGAGAAAGCCAGGGACTGCGTTCCTGGTGGCATGGTGAAATAGACCACCTTGGAAGAAAAGTAGGAGGCCAGGCGCAGAAACTCGGGACGGATGCGGTTTATCGCTGCATAATGTGGGTTCAGGCCGGAGTTGTTATGGATGTCTACAGCGGCGATCGGCGAGAGAGAGCGTGCACGGTCGGTGACCTGCTGGAACATTTTGCCAATATCACTGTCAGCATGAATGCCGCCGGGCCAACAACGATTGTAATCCAGTTGGTCATCAAGACGACGCAGGCGATGTTTTGCAGCATCCACATTGCCGATAAGAATAGACAATGAGCGGGGTAACTGATCAAATTCATAGTGGCTTTTTAACAGGTGCCTGATGGCTTCCCAGCCCGTAATCTCATTGCCGTGCTGCAAAACAGTAACGAATAGCGGTTGTGGATTACGACCTTGAAGGTGAATGAGTGTTGGCCCATCCAGGGCTTTGTGTAACTCAGTCGACGGGAGGTCCAGTAGACCGAAGGGTAAATGATCAAGCTCGGTGAGTTTCACTATAAAAATGGATGCCACTTCAAAACGGCTAACGATACAGGCAAATTGCCGATCAGGATAGAGCAGGCTTGAAAATATTTACAGAGACCCGAAAATAGCAGTTCCGGTTAATCCCTGGGATAGACCGGTGTTGAGGTAAACCAGAAATACAATTGGATAAAGCCATGATCGAAGCAAAATCACTGTGCAAATCGTATGGGCATTTCAAAGCCGTAGACGATTTGAGTTTCAAGGTCGAACCAGGTCAGGTGCTCGGTTTTCTTGGCCCAAATGGTGCCGGTAAATCCACCACGATGAAAATGTTGACGGGCTTTCTTGCGCCCACTTCAGGTACCGCATTAATTAATGGTGTTGACGTGTTGGAGAATTCGGTGGCGGCCCGGAAAAACATCGGCTATCTGCCTGAAGGCGCACCGAGCTATGGCGAGATGACCGTGAAGCAGTTTCTGACCTTTGTTGCCCGCGCCAGGCTGATAGATTCAACCGAAGTGCCGGCCAGTGTCGACAGGGCCATCACTAAGCTCAACCTGTCCGGGGTAAAGCACCAGGCGATAGAAACTCTGTCCAAGGGGTTCAAGCGGCGTGTGGGACTGGCCCAGGCCATTATTCATGATCCGCAGATATTGATTCTCGATGAGCCGACAGATGGCTTGGATCCAAACCAGAAGCGTGAAGTGCGCGGTCTGATCAGGGCCATGGCAGAAGATAAAATCATTATTATCTCGACCCACATTCTTGAAGAGGTCGCGGCCGTTTGTAACCGTGTGATGATCATTGCAGAGGGCAGGCTGCTGGCGGACGACAGCCCACAGGGTTTGATCGCCCGCTCGCGCTATCACAATGCGGTTTCGCTGGTGGTTGAGACACCGGAAAAGGTCGCCAGCACTTTGAGTGTATTGCCCGAGGTTGGAAAAGTGGAGATCCGGGAGGGCGAACTCACCATGTTCCCAAATAGTGAAACGGGCCTGCTTGAGGCGGTGACCACTGCGATCAATGAGAACCAATGGCAGGTTTCCGCCTTACGCTTGGAAGCGGGCCGGCTGGATGAAGTTTTCCATAGTATTACCCGCAAGGAGGCATCGGCATGAACGGAACGGGCAATGTGATGCAACGGGAACTGACCGGTTATTTCGAAACGCCGGTGGCCTATGTTTTCCTGATTATATTTCTGGCGATGACAGGAATTTTCGCGTTCTATCTGGGTAATTTCTATGAGCGCGGATTCGCGGATCTTGACTCGTTCTTTCGTTTCCACCCATGGCTTTACCTGTTCCTGGTGCCTGCAATATCGATGCGACTGTGGGCCGAGGAAAGACGCTCCGGCACCATAGAGTTATTGCTTACGCTACCCCTGACGACCAGGCAGGCCGTGTTGGGCAAGTTCCTGGCAGCCTGGCTGTTTATCGGGCTGGCGCTGCTATTGACCTTGCCGATGTGGTTTACGGTGAATTACCTGGGGGCACCGGATAATGGTGTGATACTGGCGGCTTACCTGGGCAGTTGGCTGATGGCTGGAGGGTTTCTGGCGATCGGTTCCTGTATGTCCGCACTGACCCGCAACCAGGTGGTGGCGTTTATTCTCAGTGTTGTGGTGTGCTTCCTGTTCCTGTTGAGCGGCTTGCCTATGGTGATGAACCTGTTTAACGGCTGGGCACCTCAAATTGTGTTGGACGGCATTGCCGGACTCAGTTTTCTACAGCACTTTGCAGACCTCACAAAAGGTGTGATTGATTTGCGTGACCTGGTCTATTTTGCACTGGTCATTACCTTTTGGCTTCTTGCCAATGTTTTGATACTTGATTTAAAGAAGGCCGATTGATGAAACAGAAGATTCGTTCAGCATATTCAGCAGGCATATTGGTACTGCTGGCCATTCTATTTGTAACCCTGACCATCATGTCTTCAATGTTTTTGAAGGGTGTACGCTTTGACCTTACGGAAAATAGCCTCTACACCCTCAATGAAGGTACCCGCAATATCCTCGGGAACATGGATGAGCCGGTTAACCTGTATCTGTACTTTTCAGAAGGTGTTAGCCGTGATTTACCGCAGTTTCGCAGTTATGCACGCTGGGCCGGTGAAATGCTGGAAGAGTTCGCCGAGCAAAGTGGCGGGAAACTGAAACTGCAACGGGTTGACCCGGTGCCGTTTTCGCCGGAGGAAGACCAGGCGGCACAATACGGCTTGCAGGGTGTTCCGGTCGGCACTGCTGGTGATACGCTCTATTTTGGTCTGGTCGGAACCAATTCGCTGGATGGCATGGAGGTAATGCCTTTTCTGCAACCGGACAAGGAAAAGTTCCTTGAATATGATCTTGCCAAGATCGTTTTTTCACTATCGCACCCGCAACATAAGAAAGTGGGTTTGATATCAGGCCTGGCAATGAAAGCGGGGTTTGATCCGGCGACACAAAAAATGAGTGAGGCCTGGATTATTCACCAACAACTCAGCCAGCTGTTTGACTTGCAGGATATACCGCCCGACACCAGTGAATTACCGGATGGTCTGGAATTGCTGGTGCTGGTGCATCCGAAGGATCTCAGCGAAAGTATGCTTTATGAAATTGATCAGTTTGTTCTCCGGGGCGGCCGGCTGCTGGCTTTTGTCGACCCATTGGCTGAAGCTGACCTGGGTGGTGATCCCAATGATCCGATGGCTCGGATGAATGCGGGCGGCAGTTCCTCCCTCGGACCGTTGTTACAAGCCTGGGGTGTCAGTTTTGATACCGATCGGGTCATCGGCGACTTTGCTTTCGCCTTGCAGGTCAGTACTGGACAGGGTCAACCACCGGTGCGGCACCTGGGAATTTTATCGATCAACCAGGAAGGAATTAACAACTCAGATGTTGCCAGCGCAGACCTCAAAACGGTTAATCTTTCATCAACCGGCTGGCTTTCACCACTGGAGACTGACGGCAGCATTTTTGAACCCATTCTTGAAAGTAGCGAGAACGCGGCGCCGATTGATGCGGCACGTCTCAGATTTCTTTCAAATCCGCAGGATCTAAGCAGGGATTTCCAACCCACGGGTGACAGATACGCCCTGGCAGCCCGCGTCACCGGCCAGGTAAACACGGCATTCGAAAAACCGCCAGAGGGTATGCCGTTAATGGGGCACCTGACCGGGTCGATTGAAACAGGGATCAACGTGGTTCTGTTCGCGGATACCGATGTGCTGACAGACCGCTTGTGGGTACAAAAACAAGCCTTCCTTGGTCAGACGGTGGCAAACTCTTTCGCAGATAATGGCACCTTGGTTTTTAATCTTGCAGACCAGCTTTTGGGTAGCTCAGATTTGATCGGAATTCGTACCCGTGCCAGCACAACCCGGCCATTCGATCGCGTGGAAGCCCTGAAGTTGTCAGCCGAGGCCCGCTTCCGTGATACCGAACAACGGCTACAGGCCGAACTTGAAGAAACCGAACGCACACTGACTGAAATGCAGGCAATGAGGCAGGACAATGAATTGACGGTGTTGACGTCGGAGCAACAGGATGAAGTACAGCGTTTCGTCGACCGGAAACTGCAGATTCGCAGCGAGTTACGCCAGGTGCAGCATGATCTCTCCAGGGATATCGAGGCACTGGGGATGCGGCTCAAATTTATCAATATTGTCCTGGTACCCCTCCTGATTGTGATATCAGCATTGGTATTCAGGCAAATACGGCGCCGGCGCAGGGAGAAAGAGCAAGCATGAAACGGAACTTTCTCAGCCTTGCTATCCTGACAGTTGTGGCCCTGGTCGTGGTCATCCTGGTTGGACTCAAAGATGGTTCATCAGAAAAATCCATCGCGGATACCTTGTTAATTCCGACGATAGCGGAGCAGATCAACGATGTGAACCGGGTTGAAATTGTGACGGCGGGGAATACAACCATCGCAACCCTTGTTAGGGCAGGGGAGGTCTGGCAGCTTGAGCAGATGGGCGGATACCGGGCGGACTGGTCAAAATTGCAGGCTTTGCTTGCGGCGTTGGCGCAGGCCACGGTGATTGAGCCAAAGACCGACAACCCGGATTATTATTCCCGTCTTGGGGTTGAGGATGTCAGCACAGCAAGTGCCGGCAGCATGCTGGTCAGGATCAGTGTCGGGGATCAAACCACAGGTATCCTGATAGGACACCGATCACAGGGCAGACAAGGCCAGTACGTGCGTTTGCAGGATGTGGCAGGTAGTGTGTTGGTGGATCGTGAGTTCGAGATCACCGGACAGACACTGGATTGGGCAGATACGGGCATCATTGACGTCAACTCGTCCGAAGTCGCCGAGGTTGAGATCATTCACCCGACATCGGAAAGAATACTGGTGATGAGAATTTCAGCGGACCAGACCGATTTTGATCTTGCAGGTCCACCGTCAGACCGGGAGATCAAAAGCAGTTGGGCGGTGAACTCACTGGGTTCGGTTTTTTCCCTGTTGTATATGGAGGCAGTGCAGCCTGAGGGAGACATTGACTGGACAGATGCAGTAAAGATGCGATTGCTGATGTTTTCCGGCGTGGAAATATTGGCTGACCTGGTAGAGCAGGATGATGAGTACCTGCTTCGGCTTCAGGCAAGTCATCCCGGGTCTTCCGTGGCTCAGGATGATAGTGGTGATTCTGCTGCACAACAGGAAATAGAAAAACAGGCCGCAGCAGATGTGGCGAAAGAGGTTGAGAAGATCAATCAAAAGGTCAAAGGCTGGGCTTATGGTATTTCAAAGCAGAAATTCGAGGCCATGGTCAAAAAACCGGAAGACCTGTTAAAACCGCTGGAAACAACGTGAGTAGTTCTGTCCGGGGCATTGCGTTAGCCGGGGCATTGCTTTCACTTTCAGCGGTTATCCTGGCGGCAATGGGCAGCCATCTTATCGATATGAATGGCATGCAGGATATTTGGCGGATAGCCACGAATATTCACCTTTTTAGTGCGGCAGCCCTGATGGGGCTTGCGGCATTGCTGACCAGGCTGGAGTCCACGCCGCTGAAGTGGGGCTCGTGGTTGATTGTTTTGGGCACCATTATATTTTGCGGCAGCATTTATCTGCATGTTATTACCGGGCGTACCCTGCCCGCGGTGACACCATCGGGCGGTATGCTGATGATGACGGGTTGGCTACTGACGGCCCTGGCCTTTTTGCGTAAATCATGAGTCGTTTGCGCTACAACCGGAAACAGGCCATCGACACACTGAAATCGAGTTGTCCGCGAATGGCCGGTCTGATCCGGGAAAAAGGCCGGTTCAGTCTGCAGGTCAAAAAGGAAACGGACCTGTTTACCTCACTCGCCAACTCTATTGCTTACCAGCAATTGTCCGGTAAGGCGGCAGCAACCATCTACGGTCGTTTCGAGGCACTGTTTGAAAACAACCAGCCGGTGGCAACCGAGGTTGTCAATATGTCAGTACAGACCCTGCGCTCGGTGGGTCTTTCCAATAACAAGGCACTGGCCATCATCGATCTTGCTGAATATACGTGCTCCGGCAGTCTGCCGGACGCCAGAAAAATGGCGGGCCTGGATAACGAAGCCATTATCAGCAACCTCTGCAGGGTGCGTGGTATCGGGCCATGGACGGTGCAAATGCATCTTATTTTTTCGCTGGGACGGCCTGATGTCATGCCGGCAACCGATCTTGGCATTCAGAAAGGTGTGCAACTCACCTATGATCTGCCAACATTACCCAAACCGGACCAGGTCCTCAGTGTAACCGGGCATCTTGCCCCTTACCGTTCCGTGGCCAGTTGGTATTTTTGGCGCGTGGTGGACGATTGAGACATTCAGCTTACAATGCCGGGTCAATAGCTTGAATAAACCGGCAACACACCACATTTAGTAAAACTGATTCTGTTTTTAGGTGTTCAAATGAACTTACTGGACCACTTTATTCTCCAGCACTGCCAGATATCCTTATTGCAGGGTGAGCTTTTACGTGTATCGCGCGAAGGCGCCATGCAGGATGCCAAGGTTGAAATGAACCTGACGCCGCGGCTAATGGAAATGGATTCAGGTGACAAGTTACCGTCTTACCAGGTGAGTGCAAGGTTGATCTGTGTCGGTGGTGCAGGTGGAAAACCTGACCCGGCGTTTAATGCAAAAGTAGGTCTCGAAACGGTTTACCAGCAAACCTCCGGTGACCCGGTCGATATTTCCGACTTCACCAGTCACCATGCCAGCCTGGCCCGGCAGATTTATCCATTACTGGCTCAGGAACTACGTGGTTTGTTGACCCGCATGGGGCTTTCCAATATTCAACTGCCTTTCGATTTAAACCCAAGCTCAAAAAGAATTAACGTTTCACAAGCAGAGGTCCGTAATCGGGTTCATTGAAAAAGGCTCTCTGCATTCGAGCATTGCAGGGTATTCAGGGCGACGCTTTTATACGACGGGCCCGTTATAGAAAATACCCTTCAGTAGGAAGAAAAAGATAATCGCGAGTATGCCGCCGGCAGGCAAAGTAATAATCCAGGACAGCATAATATTACGCACCACGCGCAGATTGAGTGCACCAATTCCACGGGCAATACCGACGCCGAGAACCGCACCTACCAGCGTATGGGTCGTCGAAATAGGCAAACCGGTTCCCGAGGCTATTACGACGGTTGAGGCTGCAGCCAGTTCAGCGGCAAAACCACGTGATGGTGTGAGTTCCGTGATGTTTTTACCTACGGTACGTATCACACGCCAGCCATAGGTCGCCAGACCCAACACGATACCAACAGCACCGAGCAGCAGAATCCAGGTGGCCAGTGAAGATTGCTGTGCAACAACTCCCGTGTTGACAATGCTCACAATCGCCGCAACCGGACCAACGGCATTGGCTACGTCATTTGAGCCGTGTGCAAAGGCCATGCCGCAGGCGGTAAAAACCATCAAGACACCAAATATTCTTTCAACGTTTGCGAAACGGAATTCGGACTCCGCATCAGGGTCGATTTTGATTCTTTTAATGGCAATGAGACCAATGGACATGGTAGTAAGACCGCTGACAATAGCTACTATAAATGACTGGAAGTAACTCAAATCCAGTCCGATATGCTTCAGTCCTTTTAGCATGGTCACCAGGGCCAGAATAAAACCTACCGCAAAGATATAAACAGGCACGTACTTGCGTGCATTTTTCAGCGGGTCTTTGGTCGCCAGGATCAATTTTTGTACGCTCATGAAAATGAAAAACGCAAGAAAGCCCGATAACAATGGTGAAACGACCCATGATGCTGCAATGGTGCTGACCTTGGACCAATATACGGAGTCGACGCCGATACCTACCACGGCAAAACCAACGATGGCGCCAACGATTGAATGCGTAGTGGAGACCGGCCAGCCTCTTCTTGAGGCGATCAGTAACCACACCGCCGCCGACAACAAAGCAGCCAGCATACCGAATATTAATAGTTCAGGATTGCCTTCAACTGCGGATGCATCAATGATTCCTTTTCTAATGGTAGACGTGACCTGACCGCCGGCTAGAAAAGCACCTGCAAATTCGAAAACAGCCGCAACCAGGATAGCCTGTTTGATGGTTAATGCCTTGGAACCAACCGAAGTGGCCATGGCATTGGCGACGTCGTTGGCACCAATTCCCCACGCCATGAACAGGCCGAAAACGGCCGCCAGGCCTAAATACCAGAGTGAAAATTCCATTGTTTTATTCCTTAGCGAGCCAGCATCAGTTGCAGGCGGCTGCCCACGCGTTGTGCCCGGTCGGCAATAGTGCCGGTGCTTTCGATAACCTTGTACAGAAACATCACATCGACCGGTTGCAGGTCACTTTCGAGTTTGAACAACTCACTACGAAGCTGAACCTGCAGGTCATCAGTATTCTGTTCTATCACATCGAGCTTAATCAGCAAACGGCCCACGCGTTTCCGTTCTACTCTTCCAAATCCCGTTTCAATTAATTCGTCCAATTCACAGATGGCGACATACGCCTGTTTACTGGCATCGATGCATCGTTTGATCAGTTTCTTGTAAGTTTTTGCCATTGACTTGGGGATTTTCATTTCGCGACCAACGATCAGTCCGGCGACATCCCTTGCACTTCCAGCCACCATGTCCTGCATGGTCAGGACTTCCAGAACATCCCGGCGGTCTATGGGCATAAACAGGGTACTGGGCAGTCGCAGTCGAAGTTCCTTTTTGAGCTCATCGGCTTCATTTTCCATCGTCACAATGTTTTTGTGATGTTTCGCTATGGCTTCCTGTTTTCCTGCCAGTACTGCCTTGGTGAACGGTGCCAGTTCACTCACACATGACAGAATTTTTTCCATGTGCTCCTGTAAAGGTCTGACGGGTGATTTCCCGAAGATGGCGCTGAAATAACTACCGGACATTCTTTTCTCCCGTTGGTGCCAGGCTGGCTGGCAGCATGAACAGAAATACTCGCAGGCATTTTACACCGCCTCACATCACCTTTGTAACAAAATTGTCACATTAGCTATTTAAGATACGGATATGAATTCAGCCCCCAAAGCCGGTCCGGCGAAACTTGCCGTTCGCCCGGATAGTTTCCACCTCTGGCGCAGCCGTAAGGATCAATTGGCGAGCAAGATCATTGGCCTGGGCGGCTTTGTGGTTATTGCTGCAGTGCTGTTGATTCTGTTCTATTTATTGTACGTGGTTACCCCCTTGTTTTTACCCGCAAAAATTTCTCAAACAAGCCTTAACGGCAGCGCGGACTGGCTCAAAAATGACACCGCTTTCCTGTCGATTGAAGAACAGCAACAAGTCGCTTTTCGAATCACTCAAAAAGGTTCTGCCGAGTTCTTCAGCCTGGACGGTTTAATTTTGATTGAGTCTGCTGAAATTAGAAAGGCCGGTCCGGATGTCGCAGTGGTAGCGGCCGATCAGGGTTACAGCGGCCTTGTGGCCGTTGCCTTTGAGGACGGCCGGGTCAGTTTGTTAGGCAGTCAATACAGTACGGATTTTTCCGCAGGAATCGAATTGCGAAAAATTATCCCGACACTTGATTTCACCTATGGTACCGGTCAGCGTGAGCTGATGCCTGGTGGTGGTATCACAGGTTTGGCACTATCAGACAGCGAAACAGAACTGCTGTTGGCGGCGGCCGGGAGTGGCGGGCGGGTCCGGCTTGAACGGAACCTCAAGCAGGAAAACTTTCTCAGCGGTGAAGTTAGCCTGGAAAGCAATGTTAATTCCCTGGATGTGGATTTTGAAATTGCATCGATCACCATCAGTAACGATCACCGCTGGTTGTATCTTGGTGATGAAAGCGGCCGGATTCACTTCTTCAATACTTCCACCATGCAGGCAGTTCAAGTAGTTCAGGTCTCTGATACCGCCATTACAAGTATGAGCATGTTGCTGGGTGGGATATCGGTATTGGCGGGTGATGCCGATGGGTATGTAACACAACTGTTTCCGGTCAGGGATGGAGATAATCAATATAGCCTGGAAGTGATCCGGCGTTTTGAGGGTCAAGGGGCAACGGTGACCCGGATTATTCCCGAACAACGCCGAAAGGGTTTCATAACAGTGGATGCCGATGACAACCTTTCCATTTATCACTCCACTGCCGGGGAGATGGTATTAAGTGAAAAACTGTCCGGTCAGCCCGCAGCCCTGGCATTGGCCCCACGGGCGTCAGGTTTGCTGCTGCTTTATAGCGATGGCCCTGCGGAATTTATGGATATCGACAACCAACACCCTGAAGTGTCTTTCTCATCACTGTGGTCGAAGGTCTGGTATGAAAATTATTCCGGGCCTGAGTACGTCTGGCAATCATCGGCATCGAGTAATGAATTCGAGCCAAAATTCAGCCTGACACCGCTGGCTTTTGGCACCTTGAAGGCGGCCCTCTATGCTATGCTTTTCGCTCTGCCTCTGGCCTTGATGGGAGCGGCCTATACAGCTTATTTCATGTCGCCCGCTTTACGCAGAATGGTTAAACCAGCCATCGAGATCATGGCTGCATTACCGACGGTCATTCTCGGGTTTCTTGCGGGTCTTTGGTTTGCACCCTTTCTGGAAGAAAATCTCGCCGGCATGCTTTCCATGATGCTGGTCATACCGGCAGGATTGCTGCTTTTCGCCTGGTTCTGGACTAGGGCTGCGCAGAGCATCAGAAACCTTGTGAAGGAAGGCTGGGAACCGGTCCTTTTACTGCCGGTTCTGGTAATCCTCGGTTTTGTGTCGATTGAATTTGTCGGACCGCTCCAGGATCTCTTTTTTGAAGGTGACCTGCGTACCTGGCTGAGTCGTGAGGCAGGAATATCCTATGACCAGAGAAATGCCATGGTGGTTGGTTGTGCGATGGGTTTTGCGGTTATTCCGACTATATTCTCGATTGCCGAGGATGCGATCTATGGTGTGCCCAGGTCTCTTTCGAATGGATCCCTTGCACTGGGCGCGACCCCTTGGCAGACCCTGGTCAGGGTCATACTACCAACCGCCAGTCCGGGCATGTTTTCAGCGGTCATGATCGGTCTCGGCCGGGCTGTTGGAGAAACCATGATCGTGCTGATGGCAACAGGTAATACGCCAATCATGGATTGGAATCTGTTCGAGGGTATGCGTACGCTGGCAGCGAATATTGCTGTTGAAATGCCTGAGTCCGCCATGAACAGTTCCCACTACCGGATTCTGTTCCTGGCTGCACTGGTGTTGTTCATGTTTACTTTTGTAGTGAATACCGGGGCCGAGCTTATCCGTCAGCGCCTGCGTGAAAAGTACAGTTCATTGTGAGGCCGTTTAAATGAAAGCACTGGCAAAATGGATCGCGGATGGTACTCCGTGGGTTTGGCTGAATGCAGCTGCGGTCAGCGCATGTATCTTATTGGTAACCGGCTTGTTGATATTGATCGGTGTACGTGGCATGGGGCATTTCTGGCCGCTGGAAGTACAAAAGATTGTTTACCAACAGGTAGATGGCAGCGAACTGATTCTTGCCGGCCAGATAAGAGAAGAGGAAAAAGTCACCGCCAGTCGCTTGCGTGAAGCCGGTCTTGAAGTTGCTGAAGGCAGCGAGTTCGTTACCCGCTACCTGTTAAAAACCGGAAACCGCGATTTGATCGGCCAGGGTTTTCGCTGGATTCTCGAACCATCCATTATTTCAACGGGCAAGCCACGTAGCATGGTGGTATTTGAGCGTGAGGAATGGGGTGTATTTATCGGTATGTTGATCGGTGTAAGGGAATCCGGCCAGTTACTCGAGGACCCGCATGTCTGGGGAAGCTTTCAAACCAGGCTTGATCACGCCAATGAGCTGAGGGATGAAATCCGCGATCTTGAAAAAAGCCGTATCGGCAGTGTCAATTACCGTCTCGAACGTCTTCGGCTGAAGAAACGTGGCCTTGAGATTAAGGGCAGGGACGATGCAGCAAGCCTGGCTGAAATTGAAAGCGACCGTGCCTTGTTGCAAAAGGAATACGAAACCCTGGAACAGGAACTGGGTGAACTCTACACGCGCCTGCGCAGTGATGCCGTAATCGTTACCACGGTGGACGGGCAGGAGTTGGAGTTCCCAATGTCCTCCATTGTTGATGCTTACCGGCCGAACCAGATGAATCTGCTCGGAAAGCTCGGGCATTTCTTCCACAATGCCTGGAAGTTTATTGCGGATGACCCGCGCGAGGCCAATACCGAGGGTGGGATATTCCCGGCCATATTCGGCACCGTGCTGATGGTTTTGTTGATGAGTGTATTCGTGACACCACTGGGTGTGGTGGCGGCAGTTTATCTGAAAGAGTATGCACGCCAGGGGGTTTTTACACGCTTTATCCGTATCGCGGTCAATAACCTGGCCGGTGTACCTTCGATTGTATACGGCGTATTCGGGCTGGGCTTTTTTGTCTATACCCTGGGGGGGAGCCTGGATCGCCTT
>Ga0055584_100002469_pt1 | contig 18263 bp, 16 predicted proteins | sample OSDHelmetaG_FD_58716 | JGI IMG/M metagenome (GOLD analysis project Ga0055584, IMG submission 58716) | Pelagic marine sediment microbial communities from the LTER site Helgoland, North Sea, for post-phytoplankton bloom and carbon turnover... | ecosystem: Environmental > Aquatic > Marine >... | reverse complement strand
GACTTAAATACCTCAAACACATCTTTCAAATACGACCCTTTTCCTAGGAAAGACAAAATTGTAGGTAGTGTCAAAATCAATTATTCGATCAGATAATGATGAACTAAATAATAGAAACAAATAATTGGATGTGCATAAATGGAAAAAGATCAATAAATAGAAAATAAGAAAGATCATCTCCCTTCTCTCATGATTGATTGTTATTCAACCTGACCTTTTACAATCGATAGTGGATACTACCTCTTAGTAATGTAATTGTGAATAATTTATCTATTCTCGATTCAATACTTATAATTCTGTTTTTAGTAATAAGTAAGAATCATGACTAATTAACTATCCAATACCGAATGGACTAAATACTGTCCAAATTATCAAGACTAGGGCTATTAACCCAAAAGTCAATAGTACATCTCTTTTATTGGCCTCAAAGAACCCTTCAGCGCTTTTATCCCAGCTTACCCCTTTTAGTTTTTCTGGAGTTGGCGCAGCGCTGCTTAAGCTTCCTACTATTATAATAGCTGCACAAAGGATAAATAGATACAATGCAAAATGCAGAAAATTCACTCCTACTAGAGCATCAACAAATGCATTATCACCTTGCATAATCTTTCCTTCTTTGACCATGAACTCAAAGAATAATCTAGAAATACCAATGACAAAACCTGTCCAAAGACTAATGATGGCACCTTGAGCATTTACACGGTGTATAAATATTCCGAAAAGGAAAGCAGCCGCAATAGGAGGAGATATGTAGGCCTGCACACTTTGCATATATTGAATGATACCTCCCGATTCTGTCATCGTCTTCATGAGCGGTATATATGCCAATGAGATAATAACTAGCACCAATGTGGCAATCTGACCAAACCACACTAATTCCCTTTCAGACGAAGATGGTTTATACTTTTTATAAAAATCAATAGTTACAAGTGTAGAGCATGAGTTAAAAGCAGAAGAAAGAGAACTCATTAATGCGGCCAAAAGGCCTGCTAAAACTAATCCTTTGACTCCAATAGGAAGCAGGTCATTTATCATAATAGGAAGAGCTTTATCAGGATTTGCTATATCTAGATTTAACAATCCTTGTGTAGCCATAGCAAAAGCCAAAATGCCTGGAACCACAAATATGAATAGAGGCAATTGTTTGAGGTAACCTGCTAAAATCGTCCCTCTACGGGCATTAGAAATATCTTTAGCTGATAGTACTCTTTGTACAATGAATTGATCTGTACACCAGTACCAAACTCCTAAGATTGGAGCTCCAAACATCATACCTGTCCAAGGATACTGCGTATCATCAGACGGTCTCCACAAATTGAAAAAATTAGAGACCGTGATATTATCATTTCCAGCAGCTGCGGCATTCACAGCATCAGTCATACCCTGCCATCCTCCTATCGCATTGAATCCATAGTAGGTAACCAAAATCATCCCACCCAAAAGGATAAAAAGCTGAACCATGTCAGTATACAGCACCGCTTTTAAGCCTCCGAAAATGGTATAAATACCTGTAGCAATAACTACGATCAATGCACCTGTCCAGAATGGTATACCCAAAACTTCAAATACAAGAGCACCAGCAAAAATTGTCAATGAAATCTTAGTCAATACATAGGCTAAGATCGATACAATAGACAAATAAGATCGAGCCGCACCGGAGTATCTTCTCTCTAAGAACTCTGGCATGGTAAATACCCCACTTTTAAGATAAAACGGTACAAAAAGCCACCCCAATAACATCAAAACCAAAGATGCGAGAATCTCAAACTGCGCAGCTGGCATATCTCCCCGAGCTCCTGAACCTGCTAATCCAATAATGTGTTCAGCCCCAATATTAGATGCAAAAAGTGATGCTCCGATTACAAGCCATCCCGCATCCCTGCTGGCTAAAAAATAATCAGTAGATCCTCTGTCTTTTCGTCTACGATCTCTGACTGTGATCCAATATGCAAAACCAAAAATGATAAGGAAATAGGTTATAATTACGCCAAAGTCAATAGTGGATATCATAAGATCTCTAAATTTCTATGCTCGTAAGATAGTAAATGAAAATCTGGCTGTAACAAACTTAATACCCTTAAGTAGTTCTAGAAAATTACAAAATGTGATTTTGGGAATTTTACTTGTGAATTGCTTATTGTGTGAGTCAGATTTTTCTTCCTTTTTAATAGACAATTTTGACTAAATAATAGGAAATCATCCCTTTTCTGTATTAAATGTTCTTTATACATCATCTGGTATTTGATGAAATCTGATTGAAATCTGAAGAAGTGAATATTCAGAAAATATTGATCCTTCAAAAAATGACAAAAGTGTCATTATAGTTATTTTAGAGTTCCGATTCATTACTGATTTCCCAATTTTAAAGATAAGCTCTTTTCTACATTGGGTTAGAAGAAGGAAATCTTGTTCCCAAGATTTCCTTTCTTTTTTTAACATCATATATAGATTATAATATTCACTGTCAAAAATTCTGACTTAACTTTCTGATAATTCTGAAATCAATATCATTCATTACAATGACATTGGTCACAAAAACCAATTATGCATAATTCTAACTTTCTTTCTTATTTGTATAAATTAAAGAATCAGAGTCTTGAAGGGTTTATTATGCAGTATTCCTGAGTGTAGAACAAAATGTAATTCATGTACAAATAATCATAATCCTTTGCTTACTGGATTGGATATCGAAGCTCGTCACAAAATCGATAGTAACAAATCAAAAATAATTTTTAAAAAAGGTGAATATATTTTCAAGGAAGGATTGTTCCCATCTGGGTTGTTTTGTCTAAATCAAGGCAAAGTAATGGTAACAAAGTCAGATGACTTTGGCAATTCTATTATTATAAATTTGCACAAGGAAGTAACCTTTTTAGGTATAGCTGACTATATAGCTCAGATTCCGTATCAATCAAATTGCATTGCTTTAGAGGATACTAAGGTTTGCATACTAAGGAATGAAGATGTTCAAGGGTTTATATCAACTAATAGGACATTTAGCAACCGATTACTTTCTACACTATCATCACAGTTTCACCGATCAAATAAAAGGCTTCTAATAGCCACAAAGAAACAAATGTCTTCAAGGCTCGCAGATGCATTGCTAGAACTTGATGAGGTTTTTGGGACTAATTCATCAGGGTATCTAGATGTATATCTCAAAAGATCTGACCTCGCTCTATTAGGGAATATGAGTGAAGCCAATGCTATACGACATTTATCATCTTTTGGCAAAAATGGTATCATAAGAATACATAGAAAACAAATAGAAATTTTAGACAAAAAACGCCTCCAACGAGAAAGTAAACTAGTCTGAACTGCCCAAAATAAAAACATGTTATATAACATATTATTTGATTTTGTTAAGCATGAAATCTCTTTTACAACCTTCCTAGATTTGCACTGCAGTTAATAATTTATTTCATACACATTACAATATATCCTAATGTGTATATTGCTGAATTACATTATATATTTTATGAATAAGGAACTTTTATTAACCCTATCTGTAATAATACTTTTCATTTTCTCTTGTAGCAAAGATATAATCGTACCTCTAGATGGAGAATTAGTAGAATCAATTAAAGACTGGTCAAAATCGGGTAGTGTTGACTACTTCATTATGCCATCCAGTAATGATTTTGAATCGCTTCCAAATCAAGATCCTCAAAACAAAATAACTATAGAAAAAATTAAACTTGGGCAAATGCTTTTTTTTGAAACAGGGCTAGCTCAATCGCCTCAAAAAGATGAATCCTATGAGACTTATTCATGTTCTAGTTGTCATGTTCCATCAAAAGGTTTTTTACCTGGAAGAATGCAGGGTATTGCTGATGGAGGAATAGGTTTTGGTGAAAACGGAAGTTATAGGACCATATCTCCATCTTATCTAGAATCAGAAATTGATGCGCAAGGAAACCGGCCAATGACTGTCATGAATGTTACTTATACCACCAATACTCTCTGGAGTGGAACATTTGGGGCGAATGATAAAAATGTAGGTACTGAAGAATCATGGACAGGATTAGCAGAAGTAAATCATACAGGATTTGCGGGATTAGAGGCTCAGAATATTGAAGGATTTGACTTACACCGTTTGGCGATTAATGATAAGGTGCTTTACGAATTTGGATATGCAGAATTGTTCGATAGAGCATTTCCAGACATCCCAATATCAGAAAGGTACTCTCCTAAAACTGCAAGCTTTGCAATGGGTGCCTACTTACGCACTATATTGACAAATGAAGCTCCGTTTCAAAACTATCTAAAAGGTGATAAAAAGGCTCTGACGGCAAGTCAAAAAAATGGTGCCCTTATTTTCTTTGGAAAAGCAGGATGTATTACATGTCATAATAGTCCTTCATTCAGCGCAATGAATTTCTTTGCTTTAGGTACTCAAGATATGTACGAAATAGGAGGTCTAAATACTTCTTCAGAAGATGCCCGAATACAAGGCCGAGGTATGTTTACTGGTAAAGAAGAAGACATGTTCAAATTCAAAGTTCCACAGCTCTATAATCTTAAAGACTATGTGACATTCTTCCATGGTAGCAGTAAAAACAGCATAGAAGAAGTAGTTGACTTTAAATTGAATGCTAAGTCTGAAAATCCAAATGTTACAGACCTCATGGTGGCACTAAGCCCTAGAGAACTAAATGACATTGAAAGAAAAGACTTGATTGACTTCCTTACAAATGCATTACATGATAATAGCATGGAAAGATACGCTCCTGAGAGTATTCTTTCTGGATATTGCTTTCCAAATAATGATGAAATATCAAAAAGAGATATGCAATGTGATTAAGCCTACAATTATTTAAACTAATAACACCAAATAGCTCTGTATAAACTAACTACGGATTTTAAATCCAACATAAAAAGTACGAGGTTGACCTGGACCATAGACAAAATTACTATCTCTATTTTTTCCAACATCAAATTCGCCCTGATAGGAATTGGTTATATTCTTTATACCTGTATATACTTCGAATTTTGGGCCTGATCCTTTTTGATTTATTATATAGCCAAACTTGGTACTTAATTCAGAAAATGAATTTGACACAATGATCTCATCATTAAGCTGATTTGGTGCCCCACCAAAATGTGGAATTTTCATAGGGCCGGTAAAGACATAGTTTAAATTTAAATTCACCCTTTTATTAGGTGTAAAGCTTAATGTCGCAAAGCCATACTCATCAGGTGTACGTATAAATTCTCTTATTCCTTCCACCTCATCTATATATTGCACAGCATTATCAAATCTACTAGATTGGATAGTCATTCCACTTTCTAGCTGGACTTTCCTATCAAAATTAGCACGAAGCTCTAAGGTAACTCCCTGTACTGTTGCACCTTGTCCGTTACGTTTTTCAAAAAGTTCTCCAAAAGCATCTTCTCCTATTGGTTCAAGATAAAATGCATGATTGAGTCTTGTGTAAAATCCTTCTAATGTAAATCCTGCAATGAAATGTTCGGTAGGTTTATCAAAATTGACAGAAGCACTCATACTTTGAGACTTTTCAGATTCCAAATCGGGAGAAAGACCTACCCTAGATATTCCACCACCTGCAAAAGCAATGTGTAGATCCGTATCAAAAGATTGAGGAGCTCTAAATCCAGCTCCATAGTTGATTCTAAACTGCGTAAAGTCCTTATACTTGTACAACAGGGATGCTCTTGGACTAAATATAGGAGACTCCACTAGATTATGCTTATCCATCCTCACACCTGATAATAAAGAAATGGACGGAACAATCTCCCAATCACTTTGCAAAAACAACCCAAAGTCCTTAGTAGTCTGATCGATTAGATAATTGTAAGAAGATATTTCGTCGAATACCTCATCATAAACATATTCAGCTCCTAATGTGAAGACATTTGTACCAGAAAGAAAATTATTGACTTGGTGATTGATTTGAATGCCTCCATTAAAAGTGGTAACATTTGATATGCCATAAGGTGGATTTTCTATATGATTTTGTAGTTCTATTCCTCCATCTGGGATGATGCCCGTATAATGATCTCTTGATGTATTTTGCCAGGCTAAGTAAGAAATGAATGAGCTCTTATTGTTATTGAAATTAATTTGATAATCAGCACTTGCCATCCAGACATTATGGGTTCTCTCTTCTGACTGTTGAGTCAAAAAAGCAACTTTGTCAACCATCTCTCCCCCATATCTATATTCATTGAGTTGACTTATACTAAATTCAAGTTTCTGGTCATCTGTAGGCAGAATAAATGCGTTAACACCTAAAGAGGTGTTTTCTATTAAAGGAATCTCTGAAAAATTATCTTCATTATGATCATAAAGTCCTCTTTCACGTCTATTTAGAAAAAATGAAACCCCTGAATTTTTATTATCCTGTAGGATAGTTGCATTCGCCATAAGCTGATTATCAGAAGTTTGTCCATTAATATTCTGATAGTTATAATTAATCTCATAACTATTCTTCTTAGGTATTTTGGTAATAACATTTACTGTACCTCCTATAGCACTCGATCCATATAATGAAGATCCTCCTCCTCTTATCACCTCAATACGCTCTATCATATTCACAGGGAGTTGCTCCATACCATACAAGCCAGTCAAGGGACTAAAAATCGGTCTACCATTGACCAATATTTGTGAATACCCACCTGCTAGTCCATTCATTCTAAGTTGAGTATAGTTACAAGTTTGACAATCTGTTTCTACTCGAAGACCAGGTTGAAATTTAAGTCCTTCAGAAAGATTGCATGCTTGTACATTGTCGAGGGCTTTACTATTGAGTACACTTACTATAACCGGAGAATTGGTCTGTCTTTTGAATGTTTTTGTGCCAGAGACAACTATAGCATCCAAGATGAGTGTCTTCTCGGTAAAACGGAAATCTAAATTGACTTCAGTGTTATCATCATCTATGGTGACATTCTGCATGACCGACTCATATCCTAGAAATGAAGCTGTAACTGCATATATCCCGTACGGAACATTTTTAATTTTATAAAGGCCTTTGATATTTGTAATTGCACCTAGATGAGTACCGTCTATAGCGATCGCTGAAAGCTCTATAGGCCCTTCTTCATCATAAGAAGTACCTGAGATCACACCCTGACCGAAAAGTCCCTCAGCAGAAATAATGGATAGCGTGATCAATAACAATTCAACAAGAAATAACCTTGTCAGAAAAATGTAGTTCATGCTACAAAGTTAGACATATCTAACAATAGTTTTAGAATTATCTTTAAATTTGTGAAAAGAATACCCGAAATGTCCTCAGTTATCAAGGAAAATTATCTCAAAGCTTTGTTTTTTCTAAGCGAAAAAGACTCTGAGATTACACTTACAGATTTAGGTAAGGCTATGCAGGTCAGCAAGCCAACTGTAAACGATATGGTGAAAAAACTAGGATCCAAAGGGTGGATAGAATATACCAAATATAAACCTCTAAAGATCACTTCAGAAGGAAAAAAGGCCGCTGCATTAGTGATCAGAAAGCACAGAATATCAGAGATGTTCTTAGCTCAAATCATGGGTTTTGGTTGGGAAGAAGTGCACGAGATCGCTGAAGAGCTAGAACATATTAAATCAGACAAATTCTTTGATAGAATGAATGAGCTTATGGGTTTTCCAACAGTGGATCCACATGGCTCTCCTATACCTGACAAAGATGGAAATATCAGCAAACCTAACCATGTACCACTGACTACCGTTTCAGAAAAATCTGAGGTGATTTTCAAAGCCATAAGAGACAGTTCTTCAGAATTATTGCTTTTTTTGAACAAGAAAAACCTGACTTTAGGGACAGAAATTATTGTCTCTGAAATAGAACCTTTTGACAACTCCATAACCATTACCTATACAGCTCAACCTAATCTTCACTTAAGCCATTCTGTGGCATTGCATTTAATGGTAGAAAAGAAATAAGTAAAGAGAACTAATTCACTAATCCACGCTCCAAATCTGCCTCAGCTGCCAAATAAGCAAATGACGCCTTATTCCCTTCTTTTATTAATCTGTTGAAGTGTTTTCTCGCCGTTATTTTATCATTTTTCTCATACAAGTACCAATTTCCTAATCCATAAAGAAAGACCTCATTGATACTTCCATTCTTATGGGTCATGGTAAGGTCACCCTCCTCTAACTCACCTTTGTAAAACAAGCAAATATTGTGATAATGCATATTCTCTATGACCTCCAACTCAGGTCCAATATTCGAAATGATTGCTTCGGCATCTGATTTTTTACCTAATCTTCTCAATGTCATATAATGCCAATGGCCGGCTGATACTGTGTTGTCATCATTTTGATGTGTAGTGATCCGTTTTTGATATACACGCTCTGCATTTTCAAGATCATTTTTCAGATAATAAGTTAATGCGAGATGATAATAGATATTGCCGTGAAGAGAGCTAATAGGTTTATTCTGAGCATTCGGAATACCATCTTCCTCGATTTGATTTGGCGTTCCAATTATTAATTCAGCAGCTCTTTCGAAATCCAAAATTGCATTGTCATACTGCCTTGTAGAAATATACCGATGACCTCTGTGTCGATATAATCTTGCATTATCAGGATGACTTTTAATCCCCTCTGTATAGACTTCAATAGCATCTTGATACCTTCCTAAATATGCCGTTCTTCTTCCATACCAGATTATATTATCTATGTTTTGAGGATCTGCATCGAAATCTGACTTAGCCTTTTCATATTTTTCAATAGCACCTAGATTAGTAGGTTGTACACTGAAAAGGGTATCACCTAAAAGTGTTATGGCTTCTATTCTTTTGTCCATTAATGGTTTTACTGATGCAGTATCAGATTTTTTTGGAGTTCCACAACCTATGCAAAGAATGCCTGAAAAGATTAATATAGTTGGTTTCATATGTTGAAAATAAGCAGACCAATCAAGAATTAAAAACCCGTCAGGTCTAATCTAATATTCTATTCATAATTAGGAATATTTAATCCCAGTATTATATCTCTCTTTACCATCAATATTCCATTATTCTGAGAAGGCCTTACTATTCCTGACCCTGCTCTTTTTTTCAATTGTTTTCGCTCAGATTGAGTCAATAAAGGGTCATCATCAAACATGATATCATCAATGAAATATTCATTTCTATTTGGCTCTTTGACAGTGAAATGAATATGTTCTGGTTCTCTTCCATTGGGATATGCGGCTGGTCTGAAAGTGTAAAAGGTATATTCTCCAGTCTTACCTGTTTTTATCCATCCTCGCAACGAACCATGTCTTTTTCCCCAACCCGATTCGTTATTAAAATTTTCGTATAATCCTTTTCGATTTGTATGATAAATGTACACGATGACATCATTTGCTGGAGTCCTTCCATCTTTTTGATATACCGTACCACTTATCTCGATTTTAGGCTTTAAAATCTCAAATTGGGGGAGTGTGTCAACTGAGTTAAGACTTTTACTTCCAGACTCATATACAGCTTCACATCCCTCACATGGACCACCAACAATTTTATTCGATTTGAGATTCGGTTGGGATTGACATGAACAAGTTAATAGAATGAATAAAACGACCGCAATATAGTTAGCTTTAGTTTTCATGATTTTCACTTCATTTACCTCAGATCAACTCTTTTAAAAGGCGTATTATTTCATCAGCCGCTCTATCTCCTGATCTTACTGCACCTTCCATATATCCATTCCATACAGATGAAGTTTCTGATCCTGCCCAATGAATGTGGTCAATAGGCTTTCGAAGGTGTTTCCCAAATGCTGTCCATACTCCTGGTGTAAAATGACCTCCATAACATCCTCTAGTAAACTCTTCATTCATCCAATCTTTTTCGATATATTCTACATAGCCTTTTGCCTCTTCAACAAAAAAAATTAACTAAAGAATCTATCGTTTTTGCTTCTCTTTCTTTTGCAGTCCATTCTGATGCTTGTCTTCCTTTATTTGCCTCCATAAACATTACCAGTACTCCTCTAGAATCATTATGGAGAGAATTGTCTAAAACCACCTTGACAGGGCCAGTGAAACTAGCCACTTGACCGTTGAGGTCTCGTTTCCTCCAAAAAGGAGATTCATTAACCACTTGAATTTTTATTACTGAACCTGCAGGAATTATTTGTGTCAATTGATCTCTTGCTCCAGGAAGAGGTAGATTATATGAAATACGTCCTGCTAGAGTAGGAGGAAGAGCTACTATCCCTTTTTTACCTTCCCAGACTTGGGTTCCTGAATATATTTTTATACTATTTTCAGATTGCTCTATTCTATGAACTGGGCAGTTCAAAATTACATCCTTCCCAAGCCGTACTGCTAGTTTTATACTAATCTGTTGTGTCCCCCCTTTTATCCTATCCTCTTGTGCTCCTTCATCAGTATTCAGGAAACTTTCTATACCCCCTCCTGACTTGAGATAAAAGAGGAAATGAAGCATAGACATGTCGTTAGCCTCTGTAGAAAAAACTGCTTCAGATACCAATCTAAAATAGTCCTTTGCAGCTTTGAATCTCACATGTTTCCTTACCCAAGATTCTAAGGACTCTCCATCTAGATATTCCGCATTGGGGTGATTCTAAGGTTTTTCGAGATCGAGTCCTTCCTGTAATTGCTCTACTTTTTTCATTGCTCTACCAAGTGATAAAAGAGCGAAGACATTCAATTTGGGTAAAGCATCTTTATCTGATCCCATAAGGGACTTCTTTCCATCATTATATACCAAGACTTTACCCTCATTGTAAGTGGAAAAAGTTTCTAATCCCAACTCTTCACATAGCTCATACATCCTCGTCTGCCTAGGGCCTATCCATTGCCCACCCATTTCTACTATATTACCATCTGCTAAATGATGAGCAAAGTTCCTACCTCCTACTCTATCTCTAGCTTCAATTACCATTACATAGAGTCCTGCTTTCTTCAATCTATGTGCGGCATTAAGGCCTGCTAATCCAGCCCCTACTATGATTACATCTTTTATTCAAGAGGTTTCTTATCCTGTTAAACTACAATTATTTATATCGAAATTGGAATCGATATGAAAGGAATCAAAATACCAATATCCTCTTGTACCCACTGTGGAAAAAGTAAAAGAATTACCTCATATAAGTACCATCTGGAAGTACACTTGGAAATTTATAGCTCACATCTGTAAGCAATGTATATATGGAACTATCCTCATTTTGTACTTTTTCATGGGTATTCAATTTCCATTCATGACTTATCTCTTCTAGCCGATTTGATTGGGCTCCTAAAATAGAGCTCATAGCCCAATAGATGTATTCTGTAGCCATACAAGAATAATCACAAGTAGTATCGTCATAGGTATACCATGCCTCTGGAGGATAAGGACTTGGTACTGATGTAAATCGACCTCCTCGCGCTAAGTCCATAGCATTCGAAAGGTTAGTTCCTTCTTTTTCTCCAAAAACATTAGGATAAGCCTGAGCATAACCTGCATGTGTAATTATATGCCATACTTCCTCGATGGCAGCATCAAATCTTCCTGTCATTCCATTGACATGCCATTCAGGAATGGTCTCATCATTGCCCAAATCTTGACCTATTCTGTCTGAAGGAAGGTCTGAAGGGAAATCGCCTTCTGTCTTCCACATTAATAAGAATGCTTTGTTCTCTTTCATCTTGTTCAAAACAAGATGATTATCCACGATACCATCTTCATCATTGTCTAAATACTGGGCCATTAGATTAGCAGCGTGAAGTAGCTTATTGCTTTCCACGTGATCAGCTGCATATATATCGATCCCAAACACAACGACTTTGCGATTGTAATTAGTAAACCCTGAGTCCATATGAGCGACAATAGAAAAGTTGGGATCATTTCCTGGGTCTGCAGCTGTATTGTCAATTGAGGCTAATCCACCGTCCTTTGTACACCCAAATGCTGTTAAAAGAAGGAATAAACTTATCACTGATTTTAATATTTTCATGATGATGTTTTAAGTCTGAAACTAATTTCATTCAACCTTAAAACATATAAGATGAAGAACACCCTACTTTCTTATAAGAAATAGAAAGATATTATGCTTTATCTATTACTATTAGCCTCATATCCATCCAATTGTTCTAATATCGAAGATGCTTTTAATATTGGCTCCCATTCAGGTCCAGAAAAGAGAAATTGACTCACCTTGGAATCTTCAACATTTCGAATAGTTAGGTTCTGGTAAAGCCAATAGGTAAAGTAAGACATTGCCAAAAAGACAATTAGATTAATTCCCCCATATAAATATGGAGATTGAACTAATGCATTGTAGCTGACCCAAGAGATAGACCAAAATGGTATTTGAATTATTGCTATACGAGTAGAATGAAAGCTTGCAATTTTCAACTCTGCTAATGCTTTTTGAACATCCATAACTTTTTCAGTACAACTGATTTTATTGATCAGATAGAGATGATACATATAGCTGATCAACATAGCAGACATTACAATGCTTATGATCCCAAACCCAAATGTGACAAAAACAGCTTGTGCCTTTACTCCTACAAAAGTGATAAAGTAACAAAGCAATGTGAATGGTATTCCAATTAAAATAGTAGCAGTTTTCGGCCACCTGAGTCTTAGTATGTTCTTGTTCATTTTCTCTTTAGTCATCTCATGTATAATTTCCTTATTCAAGGTCAATACTTGGTCAAGTTTGTCCTCGTATGACTTCCATATATTCATTAATTCTGTGTCCTTCATGATGAATGATTTTTTGTGTTAAATTTTTGTTTTAAGCTAATTTTTATTCGATTGATTTTGGTACTTACATTGGAAGACGTTATACCCATAATCTTCGATATTTCTTTTTGGCTTAGACCTTCTAGGTAAAGTAAAATGATCGCTTTATCTATCTCTTTAAGCTCCTTTATAAACTTTTGTAAGTCAGAATATTTTTCTTCTTCCTTAGGGCTTACTTCATTTACAGAAGTTGTCAAAATTGGAGTGAGTTCTGTAGTTTTTTCTTTTCTGACTTTATTTTTCCTGTAGTTGGAAATTGAGGTATTCAGCGCAATTCTATAAATCCAAGTAGATAACTTGTATTGATTATCATACTTAGGATATGATTTCCATAACTGAAGAATGATCTCTTGCATCAGGTCCTGTTGATCTGATTTATTCTTACAATAAGAATTGGTGATCTTATAGATTATTCCCTTGTGATTTTCTAAGATGCTAATGAATTTGTCCTCGTTGTCGCCCAAAATTAATAGGTGTGTTTACATCATTATTCGCAGTCAATCTCAAAATGTCACACTTTGATATAGAATTTCTTATAAATAAAAGATTTCGATTTATAAACTGCTCGATGTAGGATTTGATAGATTCTCTTAAATCTAACTCATTAATTCAATTCCTTCTACAGGCTGAAAGCCACATAACTATCACCACTCTTCGTTCTTAATTTTCCACCACCACATGCCATAACAACATATTGCTTCCCATTTACTGAATATGTAGACGGAGTGGCATAGCCAGCTGCTGGAAGATCAGAAGACCATAATTCTTTTCCAGTTCTACTATCAAATGCTCTTATTTTTTCATCTGATGTTGCTGCAATAAAAACAATATTTCCAGATGTAACAATGGGGCCTCCGTAGTTTTCAGTACCTGTATTAGTCATTCCATTTTCAGCAATTTTTTTATGCTCACCCAAAGGAATTTGCCAACTTATTTCTCTTTTATTCATATCTATTGCTGTCAACTGGCCCCATGGTGGCTTGATCATAGGAAATCCATCGGGCGCGTATAGTTTTTCATAGCCTCTCATTCGATATGGATAAGGCCAATCTATATCTAAAGTTTTTTCATCGATTTCCATTCCATTGATATAATTATAAATGGCTTCAGCACTTTGATCATCTATAAATGCAAAGGATGGCATTACACCTTTCCCTCCTTTTATAATGGTTGTAGACTGTTCTACAGAGAGTCGCTCTTTCAGATTTACCAATGTGGGTACATTACCAAACATCTCTCCTCCCTCAAAATGGGCACCATGACATGATCCACAATGAATATTGTAAAGACCTTCACCTTTTGTCTGCGGTCGTACTTCCAGCATTGTTGTACGCCATGGCATTTCACTGCTATTGATATACATGATGTCATTGACTGGATCATGAGCAGCACCGCCCCATTCTCCTCCCCCGTCGAACCCAGGGAAGATGATGGTACCTTCTTCACTAGGAGGCTGGAAAGCATGAAAAGGTTTGGATTGTTCCCATATTGACTTGGCATAATTATAGGCTTCTTCGTTTCTATCAGCAAGATCATCTTCAGTCATAGTTGTTCTCGCATAATTGGGAAAACCACTTGGCACAGGTTGGGTCAGAGATGTTTTCTCTCCTCTCAAGTCTGACTGCGGAACTTCTATTTCATCTATCGGATAAAGAGGTTCACCTGTTTCTCTATCTAAAACAAAGAGAAATCCATTTTTAGTTATCTGTGCTATTACATCTACTTCTTTACCCTCTTTCATTATGGTCATAAGGTTGGGTGGTGCTGGAAGGTCTTTGTCCCAAACATCATGATGAATAGTCTGATAATGCCACTTATAAGCTCCTGTCTTTGCATCCAGAGCCAGGATACAATTGGCAAAGAGATTTGATCCATGTCTGTCACCTCCATAGAAATCAAAGGAAGCTGAGCCGGTTGGACAAAATACTATTCCTCTTTCCTCATCCAGACTAAATCCTGCCCACACATTTGCACCTCCAGACTTTTGGTATGCCTCTTTAGGCCAACTATCATAACCCAATTCTCCTGGGTGCGGAATTGTCTTAAACATCCATTTTTGCTCTCCTGTATGCACATCAAAAGCTCTGATATGACCAGGTGCAGCTCCTGTGCTCTCGGATACTCTACTTCCCATGATAATAAGATCACCATAGATTACACCGGGAGAATTACTATTCAAAAAAAGCTTATCCACATCTCTTCCTAACCCTTTTTTCATATCTAATTTTCCTCCTTCTCCAAAACCAGAATCTAATGTGCCATCTGCGATGTCGACACTATACAAGTATTGATTAGCAGAATAGAACATTCTTTTTTTATCGCCATTTTCAAAATACATTAGGCCCCTATTCACACCCATTCCAAAGCTTTGATAATTACCATCAAAAGGGTCAAAAGTCCAGATTTCCTCTCCTGTATCACCTTTTAGTGCAAAGAGCTTTAATTGTGCGGAAGTACCATACAATATCCCGTCAATGATTAGTGGGTTACATTGAATTTGAGATCTATTACCTGAATGTTTATCATTGGATGAATAGGACCATGCCACTCTAAGATTTGTCACATTCTCAGAATTGATTTGATCTAGACCTGAATATTGGGAAGACATATTATCACCTAGATATACTTGCCAATCATCATAGTTAATATTCTCTGATGTATTACAAGCAGCAATTACTAAAATTGAAAATAAAAGAAGGTTCTTCATTCTAAACTCGTATTGAATGTTCTGAAAAGATAAGGAATCCTTTAACTTCATTATATGGTTACTTTAAAATTCCTAACGTGGCGGATATTACATTTTGGATGTTTTACAATTTTCGTATGCCCGCTTTTTCTTACTTCTCAAATAGATGTAATAGCTGAGAGCAAACTTACTTTTGAAAAAGATGGGATAAAAATTTCATCTAGATATTATTCTACTCATCCTCTCCAAAGTGAACATCAAGGAATTACCAATCTAGTCATAGTAGTCCATGGCACAAATCGTAATGCTGATGATTATTTTGAAAATATGAAAACAGCATTAACACAACGTCCACTTAAAGTATCTTCTACCGCAATAATAGCCCCGCAATATTTGACTGAAAGCGATATAGATTTTCATGGTCTCAGTGAAGATCATGTGTATTGGTCATCAGATGGATGGAAGTCTGGATCAAACTCTAGAGATGAAAGCAGCAATCCTCGAGATATTAGAATCCCTTCATTTGAGGTGCAAGATACGTTGATAATGAGATCTTTACGTAGTTTTCCAAATTTGAGACAATTGGTATTTACAGGTCATTCAGCAGGGGGACAATTCACCAATAGATATACGGCTAGTTCACCCATATTCGAAATTCTGTGTATTGAAACTGGAATTTCATCAAAAAGTATCATTGCTAATCCTGGTACATATGTCTACATGTCTCCAGAGCGAAGGGTAGGTGATTCTGAAACGGAGTTTGCTATTCCTGATATTGATTGCCCTGATTATAATGAATGGAGTTTTGGACTTGAAGATCTCTTTGTCTACCCTACTAGAGCTGGTGCTGAACAAATAAAAGAATGGTATAGAAGTCGTGAAGTGGTATACCTTCTTGGTCAGAATGACAATGATCCCAATGCATCCACATTACCTCGTTCATGTAGAGCTATGACCTTTGGCAATCATAGATATGAGAGGGGAAGGATATACTATAATCACATCGTAAAAACTCTTGGGGAAGAAGTAAAAATTCTTCATTCTAAAGTAGAGATACCCAATATCGGTCATAACAATTTTGAGATGTATAATTCTGAGGAAGGTCTAAGAGTACTCTTTGATGAAGCTCCATTACAATCTTGTAATACTATTATCTCTACAAAGGAAATTACTTTATCAGATTTAGCAATTTATCCTAATCCTGCCGAATTTAAGATCAGAATAAATAATGACAATTTAGAAGAAATTGAGACACTACAAATCATGGATATTCGAGGTCAGGTTCAATTAAAATTTGGCGAAACTAGAGGTACTAATGAATTTGATATTAGCCAACTATCATCAGGTATTTATTGGATCAAAATATATTCTAAAAAGAAAATCTTCATATCAAAATTTATTAAGACATAAATAAAATTCATTCTCTTGATTAGTTGACAAGTAGATTTTTATTTTCCATTGCCCATTTTAGCAATGCATTCTGCTTTCCATCTAGATCGAGCTTCTTGCTGATATTATTTCGATGATTTGTTACGGTCTTTGGGCTTATAAAAAGCATATCTCCAATTTCCGCTGAAGTCTTTTGGCGTGCAATGAGTTTTAGTATGTTAACCTCCTTATCAGATAGTTTATCTAAGGTAGAATTAGATTCAGCTTTTATAAGGAGGTAGGTCAAGGAGGGGTTGACATAAGGTCTTCCTGAATGAACTGATCTAATACAATCTATTATTTCATTCTCACTACTTTCCTTCAATAGATATCCCATAATGCCCATCGCCAAAGCACTTTTAAAAAAAGACTCATCCTTGAATAAAGTGAGGAGAATGAATTTAGTATCAACTTTTTCATCTATTAGGATTCGTGCTACATCAAGACCTGTATAGTGGGGCATTTCTATATCTAATATTGCGATATCAGGTTTCAGGGCTCTGATCTTGACTAAGGATTCTTGACCATCACCTGCACTTCCTAACCATTCTATATCATCTGTCTGAACCAAAAGGTCTGTTACCCCTTTTCGGAGTATAGGGTGGTCATCAGCATTGAAAACTTTAATCATATCACTAAGTATAATGTGAAATAAAGTTAAAGGGCTAATCCACAAGTCACTTTAACAATCTTACACGGGATTTGTACATCCTTTTTTATGCTTCTTGAGCTACAGTGCTTTTAGATTGAATTGTAACGATTCCAACTACAAGCATGATCAAAAACAAAATTATGAGACTCCATTGTGATAAAGTAGGAACTGCCGCCGTACAAGTAGACTCTGCAGGGCAGGCTGCTGGGCTAACAAAAGGAGTACCCTTGATGATGATATCAGCTGCTGTAGATGGTGGCCTATAGAATACGTAGCTGAACAATCCAGAACCATCCGCATTCCCTATAGGACCAGTGATCAGAGTATTTGTGTTATCCATAAATCCACCATTGTTGGCCGTCACTGTCATTGCAGCACCAGGAATCGTATTCACTTTTAATGTATCTCTAAATAAAAAAACACCAGAAGTAATAATGGAGTTAGCACAATCACAAGGATCGCTTATTGAGATTGGATTACAAGCTACACCCTCTCCAGGACACATAGCATTATTTAATACAATTCCAATTGAGGTTCCGACCAGATTTCCACATCCTCCTCCTGTACTTTGGGTCAAATTATTACTGTTACATATACACATGCATGAGGTAATATTTCCTCCCATCAGAATACCACAATTCTTATAGTTTGGGTCATTACATTCAATCTCTAAAAACTTATCTCCATGTATAGAATTAAAATCATACTGAACTCTAAAATGAGTTTCTTCACCAGGTGTCAAAATTGATTTTTCAGGTTGCTTAGAAATTGTAATGCTTGTAGATG
>Ga0055584_100002468_pt1 | contig 18273 bp, 16 predicted proteins | sample OSDHelmetaG_FD_58716 | JGI IMG/M metagenome (GOLD analysis project Ga0055584, IMG submission 58716) | Pelagic marine sediment microbial communities from the LTER site Helgoland, North Sea, for post-phytoplankton bloom and carbon turnover... | ecosystem: Environmental > Aquatic > Marine >... | reverse complement strand
CGGGTGCAGATACAGATGCGGGAACATCTGGAAGGCAAGACGCAGTTCTTCGAGTCGGTACATCGAATGAAACATCAGAACGGTGACTGGCGCTGGATGAAGAGTCGCGCAAAATCGATTCTGGACGAGAACGGCCGTCTTCTGCGACTGCTGGGCGTTGAGGTCGATATCACCGAGGGCAAGCTGTACGAAGACGCGTTGTTCCGGCAAAAGGAAAGTGCGCAGATCACTTTGCAGTCAATCGGCGACGGTGTCATCACAACCGATGCCAATAGCAATGTCGAATACATCAACCCGGTTGCCGAAGAGTTGACCGGCTGGAAAGTTGACGACGCGAGTGGACGTTCAATTGATGAAATCTTTCGGGGCTTTCACGAAGAAACCTGTGAGCCTCTGGAAAATCCGCTTGCTGTATCCATACGGCGTGACCGGGCGATCAAATCCGTGCGGCCGACATTGCTGATTCGCCGCGACGGCAATGAGCTTTATATCGAAAGCACGGCTTCGCCCATTCGCGATGGCAAAGGCAGCGTGACGGGCGGCGTCCTGGTTTTTCATGATGTCAGTGAGTCGCGAGAGCTGAATCGTCGTCTGAGCTATCACGCCAGCCACGATATTCTGACCGGCCTCGTAAACCGCCGGGAATTCGAAAATCGGCTGCAGCGAGCGCTGAAAAGCGCACGCGCTCGAGAAACATCCTATGCATTGCTGTATCTGGATCTGGATCAGTTCAAGATCGTCAACGATTCCTGCGGTCACAGCGCAGGCGATGCTTTGCTCGGTCAACTCGGCGCACTGCTGAAATCCAAGATTCGCTGGCGTGATACTTTGGCGCGGCTCGGTGGGGACGAGTTCGGCGTACTTCTTGAAAGTTGCAGCCTTGAGGAGGCGATGAATTCGGCTGAGTCATTGCGGCTGGCAATTGGTGAGTACAAATTCGTCTGGGAAGAGCGCAGTTTCCGATTGGGCGTGAGCATCGGTGTGGTGCCAATTACGGCCGACAATGAGGATGTTGCAGCGTTGCTCAGCGCCGCAGACAGTGCTTGTGCCGCCGCAAAGGAAGCCGGTCGAAACCGAATACACAGCTTCCAGGAAAACGATATCGATCTCATGCGGCGACGCCGCGAGATGCAGTGGGCGGCGCGAATCAACAATGCGCTGGAAGAAGATCGATTCGAACTATTTCGCCAGACCATTCAGCCGCTGCAGGAGAAAATGGAGGGTGCGCACTACGAGATCCTTCTGCGGATGCGCGACGAGAATGGCGGCATCATCTCGCCGGGACTGTTTATTGAAGCGGCCGAACGCTATGGAATCACGCCGAACATCGATCGCTGGGTGATCCGCAGCACGTTCCGCTGGCTGGTTTCGGAGGCAGATGAACGTGAGCGTCTGGCCCTTTGCTCAATCAATCTTTCCGGTCAGAGCTTTGGTGACGAGAAGTTCTTGCCGTTTGTTATCGACCAGTTCCAGATGAGCGGTATCGACGCGACCAAGATTTGTTTCGAGATCACCGAAACGGCCGCGATCGCAAGTTACTCGCAAGCGAATCGATTTATCAATGCGCTTAAAGAACTGGGCTGTAAGTTCGCGCTCGATGATTTCGGCACCGGGCTGTCGTCGTTTGGTTATCTCAAGCATTTCCCAGTCGACTTCCTGAAAATCGATGGCAGCTTCGTTAAAGAGATACTGCATGACCCGATCGATCGGGAAATGGTGCGTTCGATTAACGAAATCGGTCATCTGACAGGCAAACAGACGATCGCGGAGTTTGCCGAAAACGAAGAGATCATCACCATGTTGCGGGGCATGGGTGTCGATTACGCGCAGGGCTACGGGGTCTCGGAACCGAAACGGGTTACTCGTGCGGTTGCCTGACTCAAAGTTCCACACGATTTTCTGAAAAATAACTTTTCGATCTGGGTTCTTAATCCGCGATCAACAGCTGACCAGTATCTGGACGATAAAAATTGCACACGAATTACGTGACTGACTGCCAGCAGCATCTTTGCGATGAATTTCGGTTTCCAGCTTGCTAATCAGTCAATTCGAAATAGCATCGAAAAATCGATGGCATCGATATTCTTGGTCAAAGCACCCGTTGAAATATAGTCCACCCCGGTGGCTGCTATTTCTGCAACAGACTCCAGCGTGATATTGCCTGAGGCCTCAAGTTCGGCCGCGGTATAGCCGTAGCTCTCATTCGTTTTAACTGCTTGCTGCAGTTCTGCGATGGAAAAGTTGTCGAGCAATATTCGTCCGGCACCCGCGTCCAAAGCTTCCAGCAGTTCATCGTGAGACTCAACTTCGACTTCGATCAGGACGTCGGCTTGCAGTTCTTCTGCCGACCGCAATGCGGCCGTTATGCTGCCAGCGCTCTTGATGTGATTTTCCTTGATCAGGATCGCGTCGAACAGCCCAACCCGATGGTTTGTTCCTCCGCCGCAGACGACCGCGTATTTTTGTGCCAGCCGCAATCCGGGAATCGTTTTGCGAGTGTCGAGGATCCGTGTCTTGTATGACGTGATCGCGTTGACGTAATTGGCTGTCGTCGTTGCCGTTGCCGACAGCGTCTGCAGGAAATTCAGCGCCGTTCGTTCGCCTGTCAGCAATACGCGGGCGGGACCAACCAGTTTGCAGATGACATCGTCCGCTTCGGCCGACTGCCCATCGCCGACATACCAGTCGATGATTACCGATTCATCCAACTGTGAAAATACTTCATCGACAAAGGGATGGCCGCAGAGAATCAGCGACTCTCGCGCGATGATGCTTGCCCCCACCAATTCATCGGCGTCAATGAGCGCCGCAGTGAGATCGCCACTACCGACGTCCTCAGCCAGGGCGTTTGCAACGCTGGGACCGATCGTTGCTTTGAGTTCGTCAGGGAGTCTTATTGCCATCGTAAAAAAAGCCCGACTATCGTCACAGTCGGGCTTCTGTTCCTAAAGTATTTCGGATTACATTATCCAGCCGTGGCCGGGGCCAATCATGCTCATCAGCATCGGAATGGACATCAACGTGTTCGACCGTGAGGCCATGAACGCGATGTTCTTGGCTTTGGCAACCTGTTCCGGTGTTGCTTCAACCATACCGAGCACTTTCTTCTGGTTCGGCCAGATCAATACCCAGACGTTGAACAGCATGATCGTACCGAGCCATGCGCCGACACCGATCATGTTGGCATAGGGATTCGGATTATCGCCCATCAGTCCAAACGTAAACGCGTGATGCAGTTGCCCCTGCAGGTGCAGGAATGTCGCGCCGGTGATCCAGGTTGCCAGCGCACCCCAGCGGAACCACCACAGCGCCCGAGGCGCGACGTACTTGGCAATTCCAGCACCGCCGGGACCGCCTTCATCTGCGGCAGCTTCGCCAAGAGCCGGTACCTGCACGAAGTTGAAGTAATACAGCAGCCCGATCCAGGTAACACCGGATAGCACATGCAGCCAAATTACGAGAGACTTCGCCTGCACGCCCACAATGTGTTCGCCGGGCATGAAAAATACGATCAGTGCTGCTAATACGACGCCACCAATGATGGTGCCGCCAACGCTCTTCAGGGGATTCATTGTTCGCTTCTCCGAGGTTTTTTTGATTATCGATATGATTCGGGAGTTTCGCGCCGCAGCGCAGTCGGTATTATAGAGACTGCGGCGAGGAAATGAGAGCTATTCGTAACAATCTGATTTAAAAAGAAAAGATGACTGAAATTAACCCAAAGACCGAAGATAGAAGCGCCAGACCGCTGTCACCGTGCATTTTGATTTGTACGCTGGATGATGACAAGAACTGCCTCGGATGCGGACGGACACTTGCCGAGATCTCCGGATGGGCATTGATGACCGTCGCCGAACAGTGGACGGTTATTGACGAACTGGCCGCACGAAGCCCGCTAAATGACGCTACAATCGCGCCTGAAAACGGAGATTGACGATGCGAATCGGTATGGCCTTGCTAAGTTTCATCCTGCTGTCAGGCTGCACGGCACTGGTTGTGGGCGGTTCGGGGTCCGGCAGCTATCAAACCAGCAAGGACGAACGTGAACCGGCGGTCCTGAGGTCCGATTCAGCGATCAGCGCGAAAATAGAAGGGCGTTTCGGCGAGGACCCCGTTGTCAACGAATTTAACATCGGGGTTCGAACCTACGAAGGAACGGTCACAATAAGCGGTACAGTGGATGATTTCGTGGCTCGCGACCAGGCCGGGAAAATTGCGAAAAACACCGATGGCGTTGTAATTGTTAATAATCAAATAGTTGTAGAGGACTAAAGTGACCCCAAATACCGAATCTGAAGAAAGTACACCAACAGGAATTAATGTGGACGTTAACGCTCGAATCGAAGAACAACTTAAATCACACAATGTGCTGCTCTATATGAAAGGCACGCCGGACTTCCCGCAGTGCGGATTCTCGGGGCAGGCAATTGCTGCACTGAATGCCATCGGCAAGCCGTTTTCCTACGTGAATATCTTTGAAGATCAGGAAGTTCGGGAAGGACTGAAAGTCTATTCCAACTGGCCGACGTTTCCACAGCTCTATGTCAAGGGTGAGCTAATCGGCGGTTGTGACATCATGATCGACATGTATCACTCGGGTGAACTGAAAGAGCTGATTGAGGCTGAATCGCCGGAATAGCGGCTCGCGACAGCCGGGACCAAGATCTACGGCTGCGGCGCGGCGTTTCGGAGGGACGCCTCGAAGATATCCCGGTAGCGGTTCACCACTTCGCAAAACACCTCCGCCGTCATCTCTGCGTCATAGGCTGCAGAGTGCGCCTGTGATTCATCCCACTCGAGTCCGGCGGCGATAACAGCGCGGGCCAGTACCGTCTGGCCAAAGCCGATGCCGCAGGCGGTGGCGGTGTCGAAGCAACTGAACGGATGGAACGGATTGCGCTTGATCGATGATCGCTCGACCGCCGCGTTCATGAAACCGAGATCGAAATGTGCGTTGTGTCCGACAAGTACGGCACGACTGCATCTATTCTCGCGCACAGACCGGCGGACTTCGCGAAAGACGCGTTGCAGTGCATCGCGTTCGTCAATCGCAGGACGCAGCGGGTGATGCGGGTCGATCCCATTCACGGCCAGCGAGGCGGGCTCCATGTTAGCCCCTTCGAAGGGCTTGACGTGATAGCGAATGGTTTCGCTGCGTCTCAACAAGCCTTCATCGTCCATTTCCAATAGCACCGCCGCCACCTCGAGCAGTGCGTCGGTGTTGCTGTTGAAGCCGCCAGTTTCGACGTCAACAACCACAGGAAGGAAACCGCGAAAGCGGTTTGCCATCAATACTTCATCTGTCACTTAGATGTTCGCCTTGAACAGGTGCTCGTCGAGGATAACGCTCATTGTATAGCGTACGCCGAAACCGGTGAACCTGGAGCCGACGTGCCCCAGTCCGCCGTCATTGTCGCTCGCACTGAGGTCCATGTGAACCCATGGCGTGCTGTTTTCGACAAACTCGGCCAGAAAACTGGCGGCGAGAATATGGTCACCGGGTGCTTTCGGCGAGCACTGCATAAAATCGGCGGTCTCGCTCTTGAGCGCCTCCATGAACTCATCACCGATAGGAAAGGGCCAGACTCGCTCGCCACAGTTCTGACCGGTTCGTTTCAATTTCGGGTGCAAATCGGGCCGGTTGGTGAACACACCCGAATATTTCGTTGTGATTGCGCTGACGCAGGTACCGGTCAACGTGGCGAAATCGAAAATGATACCCGGCTTGTCGCGACTGGCCAGAACGAGTGTATCGGCGAGGGCCATGCGGCCCTCAGCATCCGTATGAATGGTCTGAATTGTTTTGCCGTTGGCCGCCGTGACCACATCCTGCGACTTGTATGCATTCGGACCGGTTCTGTTCTCGGTAATGGCGAGCCAGCAATCGACGGCAATAGGCAGCTCCATTTCGGTGATCGCCAGCAATATGCCAAGCGCGACGGCACTGCCCTGCATGTCGCCGTGCATATCGAGCATGGACAGGAAAGGTTTGAGATTCGTGCCGCCGGTATCGAAGATGATTCCCTTGCCTACGAGGCCGAGATCGGCTTTCGCGTTCTTCTTGCCGGGGCGATATCGGAGCCGGATGATTCCCGCACTGTCATTGTCATTGCCTTGCGCGACAGCCAGAAACGCGCCTGCCCCCAGTTTGGTGAGCTCCGCTGTACCCAGACGCTTGCAGGACCATTCCTTTGCCTTCGCCATCTTGCGAACAAGCTTCGTATAGCCGACTGCATCCAACTTGTTGGGCGGCATAGTCGTCAACCAGCGCGCCAGGTTGTTGCCGATGGCTTCGGCTTCGACTCGGCTGGTATCTATTTTCTTGTCGACACCGATCAGGCGAATACTCTTGATCTTCGCCGGTGGTTTTTTATTCTTGAAGCTCGGCAGTTCGAAGGCCGCGGCGAGCACGGCGGCGAGCACGCTGCGATGAATCTCGACAGCAGCGCTGGCGGCGAAACCGACGACACAAATGCCGATACACCCGGCTTTCTCGCCACAGGCGGCCGCGCTTAGTTGCCGTCCCAGCGTCAGTTTCTCGAAAACACTGGCGTCTTTCGACAGTGTCCCGGCTACGATCAGCGTTTGTCGCTTATTGCTCATTCGGGAAGTGAAAGCGGGCGTTGACCCGGGCGAAGACTTTCGGAATATGGCCTGCAGTCTGTCCCCCTCCGGCAAATTCTGAAAATGCAGAGCTGCGGGCTTTGACGGTAGTATCATCAGCAACTGATCGCAATTTTCGAACGACTTGGCATCCACGCTGCCAACGTTTTGAATAACTGGAAGTTTTTTCAGGTCAGGTGGATTCATCTTTGTCCCTTTATTTTGTGACTGTGAAGCTTGACCCTAGGGGCGCAAACCTTGAATATGTCGGCCGCAGCACCACTTGCAGGCCCGATGCATTGGCGCAGTGATCCTAGCAGGACAATGAACTAATTCACGCGACCGTTCAATACGATATTTTGCGGACGCCCAGCGGATTTAATATGAGTAAGTTTGACCCTTTCGACGACATTGATCCGATCGAGACAACAGAGTGGCTGGAATCGATCGACTCCGTGCTGGGACAGCACGGACCTGAGCGTGCGCATTTTCTTCTCAACCAGATGATCGATTTCGCAAGGCGTTCAGGTGCATACCTGCCTTACACGCCGAATACTGCCTACCTCAATACCATTTCGACCGCGCGTCAGCCCGAATACCCGGGCGACCGCTCGATGGAGCGGCGTATTGAAGCCTATCTCCGCTGGAATGCCATGGCGATGGTGGTCAAGGCAAACCGTGTCAATACCGAATACGGTGGACACATATCAAGTTACGCCTCGTCTGCAACCCTGTACGAAGTGGGTTTCAACCACTTCTGGCGTGCTGATTCAAAGAAACAGGGTGGCGACCTGATTTTTACCCAGGGACACTCCGCACCGGGCATATATGCGCGTTCATTCCTTGAGGGGCGACTGGATGAAGGTCATCTGGATCGTTTCCGGAAGGAAGTTGGCGGTGGCGGTCTGTCTTCCTACCCGCATCCCTGGTTGATGCCGGATTACTGGCAGTTCCCAACGGTTTCGATGGGGCTTGGGCCGATGATGGCCATCTACCAGGCTCGCTTCATGCGCTACATGGAAAACCGCGGTATGACGCCGCCCAGTGACCGCAAGGTTTGGGCGTTTCTCGGTGACGGTGAGATGGATGAGCCGGAATCCATGGGTGCCATTACGATGCCGGTGCGCGAAGGCCTCGATAATCTGGTTTTCGTCGTTAACTGCAATTTGCAGCGGCTTGATGGACCCGTGCGCGGCAACGGCAAGATCATTCAGGAACTCGAAGCGGCCTTCGGTGGCGCCGGGTGGAATGTTGTCAAAGTCGTTTGGGGTTCGAAGTGGGATCCACTGCTGGCCAAGGACCAATCCGGCAAGCTGCGCCAGATCATGGAAGAAACCGTTGACGGTGAGTACCAGAAGATCAAGTCCATGGACGGCAAGTACGTGCGCGACAGCTTCTTCGGCAAGCATCCGGAAACAGCAGAAATGGTTGCCAACATGTCGGATGACGAGATCTGGCGACTGAATCGCGGTGGACACGACCCACAAAAAGTTTACGCAGCGTACGACGCGGCGACCAAACATAAGGGTGGACCGACCATCATCCTTGCGAAGACGGTCAAAGGCTTCGGCATGGGTACGGCCGGTGAAGGGCAAAACACGGCTCATCAACAAAAGAAGCTCGATATTGAAGAGGTCAAGCGTTTCCGTGATCGTTTCAATATTCCGATCGCGGACAAAGACATCGCCGACATCCCGTACTACAAACCGGCAGCCGACAGCGCCGAGCTTGAGTACATGCTTGAGAGGCGACACTCGCTCGGCGGTTTCCTTCCGGCGCGCCGCAAAGAATCGACCGCATTGCCGGTGCCAGCGCTGGAGACGTTCAAGACACAGCTTGAAGGGACGGGAGAGCGTGAGGCCTCGACGACAATGGCGTTCGTCCGCATTCTGACCGCGCTGACGCGAGATAAACAGATCGGCAAACACATCGTTCCGATCGTTCCGGATGAAGCCAGAACGTTTGGCATGGAAGGTATGTTCCGTCAGGTCGGCATCTACGCATCCAAAGGTCAGCTATACGACCCGCAGGATTCCGGCGAGCTGATGTACTACCGTGAGGACAAGAAGGGACAGATTCTCGAGGAAGGCATAAACGAAGCGGGTGCGTTCTGCTCATGGGCAGCGGCCGGTACGGCCTATTCCAATCACGATGTGCCCATGGTGCCGTTCTACATCTATTACTCGATGTTCGGTTTCCAGAGAATCGGCGATTTTATCTGGGCAGGCGGCGATCAACAGACGCGCGGCTTCCTGATCGGCGGAACAGCCGGTCGTACGACGCTCGCAGGCGAAGGACTGCAACATCAGGACGGTCACAGCTTGTTGAGTTCATCAACAATTCCAAACTGCCGTTCCTACGATCCGACCTATGCTTATGAACTGGCCGTCATTATTCAGGACGGTTTGCGCCGCATGATTGGCGAGCAGGAAAATATTTTCTATTACATTGCCTGCATGAACGAAAACTATGCGCATCCGCCTATGCCGGCCGGTGTCGAAAAGGGCATCCTGAGCGGCATGTATCTTCTCAATGTGGGCGGTCAGGGCAAGGTTCGGGCACAGCTAATGGGCTCTGGAACGATCCTTCGTGAGGTCATCGCGGCAGCCGATTTGCTGATGGATGATTTCGGTATTCCAGCGGATATCTGGTCGGTAACGAGCTTCAACGAACTGCGTCGGGATGCACTTGAGGTTGAACGATGGAATCAGCTGCATCCTTCGGAAGAGCGAAAGAAGTGTTACGTCGAACGCTGCTTCGCTGAGCGATCGGGACCCTATGTCGCCGCGACCGACTACATGAAGATTGTTGCCGATCAAATTCAGCGCTGGGTACCCGGTCGGTTTGTCTCGCTGGGTACGGATGGCTACGGTCGCAGCGACGCTCGCAAGGCACTCCGGGCGCATTTTGAGGTTGACAGGAACTACATCGCGGTCGCAACGCTTAAGGCGCTGGCCGATGACGGCGCGCTGGATCAGGAGACCGTTGCGGCGGCGATAGAGAAATACGGTATCGATCCGGATCGTCCTGATCCGGTGACGCTGTAGCGGCAGACGACTATGGCAAGCACTATTGATCTGCTCATTCCTGACCTTGGCGACTTCGAGAATATCGAGGTTATCGAGGTGCTGGTTAGTGTTGGCGATTCCGTTTCAAAGGAAGACGGTCTCATCGTCGTCGAAACGGACAAAGCGTCGATGGACATACCGGCGCCGCAAGACGGATTGGTTCAGTCCCTGACAGTTGGCGTCGGGGATACCGTCTCGACCGGTGACGTTATTGGCACACTTAGCGTTGAAGACGCCGTTGCTGCTGCGCCCGAAACTGCTGTGCCCTTAGGCGGCGAAACGACAGTTGTTGCTACGGATCTCGACACGCCGCACGTTGACGCGCCGAAGACATCCATGGGCAAACAGACTTTGGTCGTACCGGATCTCGGCGATTTCGATGAAGTCGAAGTCATCGAGGTGCACATATCAGCGGGTAACAATATCGAGTTGGAAGACCCGCTGGTCACGCTTGAGACGGACAAAGCGGCGATGGACGTGCCGGCCACCGTTGCCGGGACGATCGAATCGGTACTCGTAAAGGTCGGCGACAAGGTCTCTCAAGGATCATCGCTCGCGACCATTGACGCTATCGCTCCACCGCCGGTTGCGGCAAGCGAGGAAATCCCTGCTGCGCCAAGCGCTCCAAGCGCTACGAGTGCTGCAAGCCAGCCGGCCGCGGCAACACCGGCGCCGATCGTCGCCGCAGCACCAAAATCGCTGCCGTCCATAGACGAAGCAGGATTCTCCAAAGCACATGCCAGCCCGTCGGTCAGAAAACTGGCGCGCGAGTTGGGCGTGAACCTGGTGCAGGTCTCTGGCAAGGGTACAAAGAACCGTATTCTGCATGACGACGTAAAGGCTTTTGTAAAAGCCATCCTTACGGGGCAGGCCGCTTCGCCAGCCGGCGCTGGACTGCCGCAGGTGCCGAGCATCGATTTCTCAAAATTTGGTGAGATCGACGTTCAGCCACTCACTCGAATTCAGAAGATATCGGGACCGAGGCTCCAGGCAAGCTGGATTAACCTGCCGCACGTTACGCAACATGATCTGGCGGACATCACAGCACTTGAAGCGAAGCGACAGGAGCTCAAAGGGCCCGCCAAGAAACTGGGTATATCGCTAACACCGCTCGCATTTATCATGAAGGCCTGCGTCGCGGCATTAGAGGAGTTTCCCAAAGTCAATTCGTCGCTGTCAGACGATGGTAAGAGCCTGATATACAAGAAGTACTGCCATATGGGATTTGCGGCAGATACTCCAGGGGGGCTGGTCGTTCCCGTTATTCGCGATGTAGATCAAAAAGACGTCTATGAGATCGCCACCGAACTCGGCGAGTTATCTGCACTGGCGCGTGAGGGCAAACTCAAAACGCCACAGCTCCAAGGTGCCGGCTTCACGATATCGAGCCTGGGCGGTATCGGTGGAACAGCGTTCACACCGATCGTAAATGCACCTGAGGTGGCGATCCTGGGCGTGTCACGGTCGTCAATGCAGCCGGTTTGGGATGGCTCGAAATTCGAACCGCGCCTGATGTTGCCGCTGTCTTTCTCCTACGATCATCGTGTCATAGACGGTGCACAGGCCGCTCGTTTCACGACGTTCCTCGGCAAGGTCCTTGCCGATGTTGGTTCTCTGCTGAAGGCTGCGTCCCAGTGACCAGCATTGTGCAGTTGAAAATCCCGGATTTGGGAGACTTCGAGGATGTCGAAGTCATTGAGGTTCTAATTTCTGTTGGCGACAGCGTAGCTGTCGATGACCCCCTGGTCACAATCGAGACTGACAAAGCGTCTATGGATGTGCCGGCAGAGTTTGCTGGCAAGATCGTTTCGGTGAGCATTGAGGTGGGTGGCAAGGTGTCGACCGGAAGCATTATCGGGGAGCTCGTGCTGTCTCAATCCGAACCGCCAGCCGATAAAGATACCGGTACCGACTATGCGGAAACGCTTGTTATGACGGAGGATGCGATAGCGGCTCTTGAGGATGCTACTGGCGTCGCAGAAGGTGACGCGACCCATTCCGCTCAGTTGGTCGTTGTTGGCGCAGGGCCGGGCGGTTACACCGCCGCATTCAGGGCCGCCGATCTGGGCCTGGACGTCATCCTGATCGAACGCTGGCCGGTGTTGGGTGGTGTTTGCCTTAACGTGGGCTGTATCCCGTCGAAAGCGCTTTTGCACGCGGCCAAGGTTATCGACGAAGCCGAGGCGATGGCCGAGCACGGCGTGGTTTTCGGCAAGCCGGAAATTGATGGCGAGAAGCTTCGCGACTGGAAGGACGAAGTCATCGGCAAGTTGACCGGTGGACTGAGTACGATGGCGAAGCAGCGTAAGGTCCGCGTTCTGAACGCTGTGGCCAGATTTGAGTCGCCGAATCGCCTTCGTCTGGACAACGGTGATTCAGTAGACTTCAAGAACTGCATTATTGCGGCTGGTTCAGAGCCTTTCATGTTGCCCGGTTTGCCGGATGACCCGCGCATCGTCGATTCGACGGGCGCATTGGAGCTCACGCCGATCCCCAGGAAGATGCTGGTAGTCGGTGGCGGAATTATCGGGCTCGAGATGGCCTGCGTTTACAGTGCGCTGGGCACAGACGTCAGTGTCGTTGAACTCACGGACACCCTGATGCCCGGAACGGATCCGGACCTTCTGCGGCCGTTCATGAAGATCATTAAGAAACGCTATGAAGCGATCATGGTATCGACCAAGGTCACTTCGATGCGCGCCAGTGAAGCCGGTATCGAAGTCAGCTTTGAGGGCAAGAAGGCGCCCGCAACTGCCGTATACGATCGCGTTCTCGTCGCGGTCGGGCGCCGTGCGAACGGCGACAAACTTGATGCAGACAAGGCCGGTGTTGCTGTTGACCAACGCGGCATCATTGCCGTTGACAAGCAAATGCGGACTAACGTAGCGCACATATTTGCTATCGGCGATCTTGCTGGCGGTCCCATGCTCGCTCACAAAGCGACCCATGAGGCCAAGGTCGCGGCAGAGGTTATCGCGGGCGAGAAGAGTTATTTTGATGCACGATCGATTCCGTCCGTCGCCTATACCGATCCGGAAATCGCATGGGTTGGATTAACGGAGCTTGAGGCGAAAGAAAAGGGGATTGAGTATGAAAAAGCGCAGTTCCCGTGGGCCGCAAGCGGCCGGGCGCTCGCCATCGGACGGTCTGAGGGATTTACGAAGCTGTTATTCGACAAGAAAACAGACCGGATTCTCGGTGGCGCAATCGTGGGCCCCAATGCCGGTGATTTGATTTCCGAAATCTGCCTGGCGCTCGAAATGGGTTCTGACGCGTCGGATATCAGCCTGACAATCCACCCGCACCCAACATTGTCCGAGACGGTGGCTTTTGCGTCCGAGGCATTCGAAGGCACGCTGACCGACCTGTACATTCCGAAAAAGCGCTAGTCGCGCCGCTTCGAGGCAGCCTGGTCAGTTTGAGGGCCTGGACATTGTCCAGTTCTCGATAGCGTAGAAGATCCAGCCGATGCTGAGCAGTATCGCGACGGCGATCCATGATTCTGTCTTCGACTGTGCCAATAACCACAGGCAAATTCCGAGGCCGATAATCGGGATCGTATAGCCGCCCTTCAATCGATACGCTTTTTGCCGGGCGGCTTCATCGGCATTGCGCCGTATTGCGGGAAGTGACGCAATACAGACAATGTAGCCGAGAAGTCGAACGACCGAACTAGCTATGGCCAATTTGACGAATGATCCTGTGAGCGCCAGGACCAAAGCCATGCCGCCCATAACTATAATCGACCGGTCCGGCGTCGCAAACTTAGGGTGCACATGGCCGAACCATGCGGGCAACATACGGTTTTCTGCCATTGAGTAAATTATGCGCGGAGCAGCCAGAATCGATCCGGACAGATTGCCACCAATCGAAAACACGGCCGCCAGCGTAATTGCGATTGCGCCGGCAGGCCCCGCGAGTTTCCGCCCAACATCAATCAATGTTGCACTGCTGTAATTCTCAGGAGAAATGAGCGAGACGAAGACCAGCACAACCAGGAAATACAGAAGCCCCGTTCCAAGCAGACTGCCGACATAGGCTTTTGGCAGCGTGCGCCTGGGTTGTGACGTTTCGCCTGCTGTTACGCCCAGCGTTTCGAAGCCAACGTAGGCGTAGATCAGCAACAGGGTCGTAGTGCCCAGTTCGTCAATAAGGAATGGCGCGCTCGGAATCAGTGTCGATCCGCTTACGTGCTGCAGTCCCATCATGACCAGCAGCAGCAGCGGCGTAATTTTCAGAAACGTAAATACAGCCATTGTTCGGACGCCGTCTTTTACACCTGCGACGTTAGCCCAGGTCAGACCGATCGTTACAATGCTGATAATCGCGCCGCGAGCGATATCTCCGGCGAAGACATCGTGTAATGAGGCGAGGTAGGTCGCCATCACGTTCGAGTTGGCTGCGAATGCCGTTACGCGGCTGAGGTAGATCGCCCAGCCTGTACTGAACCCGGCCAGTGGCCCGAATGCGGTCGTTGCATACAGTACCGGTCCCCCGGTGCCATCGTAATAACTCGATAGCTCCGCAAACGTGAGCACGATAGTAATGAACAGTGCACCGACGACGAGAAATAGCCACGGACTCAAGAGTCCTGCATTCACCGCGACCTTGCCTGGCAATGCGAATATGCCAGCCCCGATCATTGCATTGAGGGCCAAAAACGCGGCACCGAACAGGCCGATGTCGCGTTTTAATTTTTCAGGATTGCGGTTTTCAGCCAAAAGATTCTTCAGGAGAATTTCTTTGACAGGATATTATCGATGCTGGCCTTGCCTGCGCCGAGAAATACCAGCGGAAACAGCATAGCGACAAACAGCAACGGAACCCGGTAATTGCCGAATCCTTTGTCCGTTATCGCATAGCCTTTCCAGAGTTCAGAGAAACTGTCCCAGCTATCCGGCCAGTGAACGCCGAATATCGCGACGAAAGTGACGACCAGCAGACTGAACGCCCAGAAGCGTGTGAACAGGCCGAAGAGCAGAGCAAAGCCGCCGAGGATTTCGACCCAGGTGACCATGAACCAGTTGAATTCAACGGAAAACAGGCTAATGGGAAATGGGAAACCGTCGGCTGACCCGGCGAACCACTTCGGGACATCTCCATAGAACGCGTCCGACGCGCCGAATTTTCCGAGCCCGGCTTTCGCAAACTCATAGGCCATCAGCAGTCGAATAGGAAGCAAGGCGACCCAGTCACCGACAGGATCAAGTATTTCGACGATCTGCTTGTAGAGTGTTACGAACTTTTGCATTGCTAATCTCCGTTAGAAGGCGCGTCGAGTGCCGGTCAATATTTCGAGTTGTCTCATTTCCAAAAGTGCATCGACGCCATGTGAAATGAGTGCGTCGACGTTGGGATAGTTGATTTTTGTCGCGAGTTCTCGCAACAAATCTTCTCCGTTCAAGCCGGCCTGGTTGTTTTCAATCGCATCCAGTAACGCGGCCGTGACCGGATTCATCTCCAGAAACCGGACTTTGTCGTCACTGCGTCGATAAACCGCGAGATAGGAAGCTTGCTCTGTCGCATCCGTTGGCAGGTAGTCCTTTGAGATTCGGTGAACCGGGAAATGATAGGCAAATGCCCAGCAAAGAGACGACTTCACCGGCGCGCTTGTCTTAAGGTCACCATTTGGATCCACGTCTGTCAAATCATTTTCGTCCGGTGAAACCCGCAGCGCCAGTTCGACGAATTCGTAATGCGCAAGCTCTGTCAGAAACGGATAATCATCGTCTAGTGGCTGGTATTCCTTTTGCAGGAACTCGAGAAACTCCTGCGGCAATTCGAGGAAATAGGGTGTCTTCGCTCTGTGAATCTTCATGAATTCACGAATAAGGTGACGCCACTGCTCATCCGAGCTGATCTTGCGCAACACCGGAAAGAAGGTGCCGAGCAGATTATAGAGGTTGTTGAAAAACAGGCCTCGATAGATCGCCATTCTGCGGTCTTCGATACCTGGCGGTGCCACAGCATTTTCCGGGTCACGTATGTGCGCCGCGAACGCGTACTGCTTGTCCTGGAAGTCTCTGTTCTCAACCATGTTGTGCTTCCAGACTCTGGTATTTGAGCTGCAACGTCTTGATGCGACGAACTTCGTCAAGCAATTCGCCGATTGGCGGAAAATTGAAATCGCGTTCGAGCAGCGTCGGTACGGGACCAAATTTTCTGTAGGCATCGTCGAGCAGTTGCCACGCATCAGCGTCGACGGCGCTACCGTGCGTGTCGATGCGAAGGTCTTCGGCTTCGACGTGGTGTCCCGCGAGGTGGAAATACTTGATTCGTTCTCCCGGCATGTCGGCCAGAAAATCGCGCGCGTCGTATTTGTGATTGATGCTGTTAACAACGATGTTGTTGATGTCGAGCATCAGGTCGCAGTCGGCCTCTTCAATAACGGCAAGCAGAAAATCCTTCTCGGACATCGAGGAGTCGGTCGGCGCGTAATACGAGACGTTTTCCATCGCAATGCGTTGCTCGAGGATATCCTGCACGCGACGGATCCTGTCGGCCACATAGCGGACGGCATCATCGGTGAAGGGGATCGGCATCAGATCGTACAGGTGTCCATCGTCCCCGCAGTAGCTCAAGTGCTCGGAGTACATGAGGATATTGTGCTCTGCCATGAAACCCTTAATGTCGCGGACAAGTTGTTCGTCCAGTGGCGCGGGAGACCCTATTGACAGAGAAAGTCCGTGGATGAGAAACGGATAGCGTTCGGTAAAGAATCGCAACTTCTTGCCCAATGCGCCGCCCACATGTATCCAGTTCTCCGGAGCGATTTCCATGAAATCAACATCCGTCGGTGGGTCCGCCAGCAGCTTGTCTGCCAATGGCCTTCTCAGGCCAAGGCCTGCGCCCTGCACCGGATATTGTGACTTAAGGTCGTTCATGTGCGTACCGTGAATCGCTCCGTGTTTCGTCTATAGGACCAGACCTGCAAGAGCCCGGTTTTATTACAGGGGTCAGCGTGTCAGCCGGTGTAGTCGTTCGAGGTATTTTTGTTCATCCGGCGCACGATTTTGACTTTGCGCTTCCCACAAAGTTTCCGCAAGGCAATCAATCATCTGGTGCTCAGCGGCGTGGGCATCGCCGCATTTCTTCGTCAGCGAGCCCAGAACGCTGGCAATGCCTGGCGGGCGGTTGGTGGCCACCTGTTCGCGGATGCTGATGTGTAAGCCCATATGCAGGAAAGGGTTCGTTTTTCCGCCATCGGGCGTGTAATCGGTGTCCAGGTCTTCTGCAGTGACGTCATCGTGATACTCGGGGTGCAGTTCGACGACAGCGGCAATTTGCGATTCCAGAGGCGTCAACGGCAGACCGTCGCAAAATTTCTGCCATGCGTCTGAATACATTTTTCTGATTTCGTTCCGGTCCTGACCAAATATCATTGCACTACCTTTTTCTTATACTCGCACCATTCGATAATCGGGCACTCGCCGCAAAGTGGCGTTCTCGCCTTGCAGATGTAGCGGCCGTGCAGGATTAACCAATGATGCGCATCCAGCTTGAACTCATCAGGCGTCAATTTCGTCAGTCGCTTTTCCACCTCAAGCGGTGTCTTTCCCGTCGCAAGTCCGGTGCGATTGGAAACGCGGAAGATGTGCGTATCGACCGCGATTGTGGGTTCCCCGAAAGCTGTGTTCAAAATGACATTGGCCGTTTTCCGTCCCACACCGGGAAGCGCTTCTAGCTCATGCCGGGAACGTGGAACTTCGCCACCGTGTTTTTCAATCACGATTCTACAGGTCTTGATTATGTTCTCGGCTTTACTGTTGTAAAGCCCTATGGTCCGTATATAGGGTTTCAGTCCTTCGACACCGAGCGCCAGAATCGCTTCCGGTGTCCGGGCAACCGGGTACAGCCGATCAGTCGCCTTGTTAACACTGATGTCGGTTGCCTGAGCGGAGAGTATTACCGCGATCATCAGCTCGAACGGATTCTCGTAATTCAATTCAGTTGTCGGCGCGGGCATGCGCTCGCGCAAAGCGCTGTAGATTGCCGTTCGTTTTTCCTTATTCATGGATTGCGTTGCCGGCCTGATATCATCGGTTTAGTGTCCGCGCGCGTCTCGGGATCGTGTTGCGGGCTTCTTTGCGTCGCCCGTCGATCAGGTTTTTTACCGCGATGGCCAGCGCGAGACTGAAAAACGCGCCCGGCGGAAGAACGAGAAGTAACCAGCCGTTTTCAGCCAAAACAATACCTTGTACAGGCTCACCACCAATCAACATATCCATTCGGCTAAACAGCGTTCCCTGACCGAATAGTTCGCGAAATGCGCCAATGGCGATCAACAACAGGGCAAAACCACTGCCCATTACCAGGCCGTCCAGAATGCTTGAGCCAACTGGGTTGCGCGACGCGAATACTTCGGCCCTGGCAACAATCGCGCAGTTCGTCACTATGAGCGGAATGAAAATACCGAGAGCACGATCGAGATCCGGGAAAAAGGCTTTGAATATGAGTTCTATGCAGGTGACCAGGCTGGCAATGATGAGGACATAGATCGGCACCCGGATTTCCGGTTGAATCCAGCGGCGCGTTGCGGAGACAAGTGCGTTGCTCGCAATGAGGACCGCGAGGGTCGCAATGCCCAACCCGAGGCCATTGA
>Ga0055584_100002467_pt1 | contig 18273 bp, 14 predicted proteins | sample OSDHelmetaG_FD_58716 | JGI IMG/M metagenome (GOLD analysis project Ga0055584, IMG submission 58716) | Pelagic marine sediment microbial communities from the LTER site Helgoland, North Sea, for post-phytoplankton bloom and carbon turnover... | ecosystem: Environmental > Aquatic > Marine >... | reverse complement strand
GCCAAACGCCAAAAGCGTCAACGCCCCAACCACCTACATGAGATTCTTCACTCCTCCTTACGTCGTCGTTCTGAATGACGCGTAGCATATTCAGTGCCTTACCTCAAAATCGTAATCATCCCGCGATGCTTGGCCTTTAAGTTGTTGTAGTCAATGATTTCTACAAGGACTAGGTATTGTCCGGGTAGGACAGACTTGCTAGTGAACGTTCCATCCCAACCTTGTTCTGGGTCGTTGGTTTCGAACAACAGATTACCCCAACGGTTGTAAATCGTCATGCGGTATTCTTTTACAAAGCGCACGCCCAATGGTCTGAAGACATCGTTTAAGCCATCGCCATTTGGAGAGAATGAAGTCGGTACGTGTAAAGTCGCATCTGGGAAAATAAAGATGGATTTTACGACACTGTCGCGACAACCTTCCACGTTTTCGACCCATAACATGACGTTGAATGTGCCTGTATCAGTGAAAGTGTGGTTATATACTTGTCCGGTGCCTACGCCAGCATTATCGACGTACCACAACCACGAAACACCTGTGCCACCCGTTTCTGTGAACTGCATTTCAGTCGTGCTTTCAAACGAACTCAGCTTTTCGACACTGAAGTCGGCATTAGGTTTGGCATTTATGATGGCAGCTGTTTTATCAATTAATGAATCAGAACAACCTTGGTCGCTGGTAACGACAAGTTTTACTTCATATGTGCCTCCACTTACATATCCTCTATTGGGTTGCTCAAGCGTCGACGTACTTCCATCACCAAAGTCCCATGCAAATCGGTCGTTAGTGCCCGACGCAATGGTAGATGTATTGTTGAATTGAATTGGATCGCCGATGCAGCCCATTCCGCCTGTAAAAGCAACTTCTGGACTTGGGTGAATAAGAATTCTTTGTGTCTTACTATCGCTACAATTGGCTGTTGAGTTAATATCAAGAACGATGTCATAACTGCCAGGGGTTGCATACGCGAAATCAGCAGGCGACGTACTGGTGGACGTATTCCCGTCACCAAAATCCCAGTTATACGAACTGATAGAACCGCCAGAAATAAGACTTAGTTCCGTTAGTGAAATACTATGTCCGTTGAAACACTGGACAGTGTCGTTTACATCAAAATCAGCAGTCGGACTGGCATGTACGGTTAATGATTTATTGGCCGTGTCTTTACAACCCGCGTCGCTTCCTACAATTAACTGAACTGTGAAATTGCCAGTGGCTCCATAGGAAATGTTTGAGTTGTCCTGGGTCCCCGAAGTCGTTCCATTGCCAAAATCCCAATCATTCGAGAAAATGATGCCTTTAGATAAAGTGGTTGTATTGACAAAATCGAAACTGTTGTTGGCAAAACAACTGTCGGTAACAACGATGTCGAAATCCGCAATAGGACTTGGACTCACCACCGCTTTTTGCCCAATGGTGTCTGAACAGTTTTGGTTGGATCGCGCAATCAATTGCACATCGAATGTGTCCGCTGTAGCATACGACTGAGTCGGATTGTTGTCGGTAGACGTATTGCCATTGCCTAAATCCCACGCATACGTCATGCCACCAGCATCAATGTTAGACGCATTGGTAAACGTAAAACTGTTGCCCGCCAAACATTGCGGTGAGGCGCTTATATTAAAATTGGCTGTCGGACTTGGAGATACCCGCACTTGTAAGTAGGCCTTATCGGCACAGCTGTTTGAGGATTCTACGGCTAATCGGACGGTATAGGTTCCAGTATCGGAATAACTATGTATTGGGTTTAAGGTGCTTGAGGTATTGCCATCACCAAACGCCCATGCGTAGTTAATGGTGCCGCCATTTATGGTAGAAGTGTTTCTAAAATCAAAGGTGTTATTCGCAAAACAGGAATCCGCATCGTTTAAGGCAAACACGGCATTGGGAACAGGGTTGACCGTAATCTTTAGCGTATTGCTCACCGATTCACATCCTTTGTAGGTAATGGTCGAGTGATAGTCTCCTGAATCTGCTGGAATCACATTTCCAAGTGTGATGATGGAATCATCCAAAGACGACATCACCACATTGTTTTTATACCATGCAAAAGTCCCAAGCTTTTTGTCGGTGGTGTTTTTAAGTCTAATCGATTCTCCTTCACACGCCGAAGCGGATCCATTGATCACCGCTAGATTGGTCGTTGGGTAAGGCGCCACATACACAATAGAATCAATGCGTTTTGACACTATGCTGTCGTTGAGCACTAATTCGGCATACCACCAACCAGTATCGGGTAGGGTAAAGGTAATTGGTCCATTCGCATCCGACTTATACGTGAGCAAACCGTACTTGCTCATGTACCATCGCTTTTTGTACACGGGTCCGGTACTCGAATCGGTTAACACCACCTTGCCACCCTGACAAATTTGGTTGGTGTCGATTACAAAGTGTGGTGTTGGAATGGAAGCGTCGAAAATGACGCCATAATCTTCTGTTTGTCCGTATCCAAGCGTATCACAAGCATCTTTAATGGTATAGAAATCACTCATTACCCGCATACGCAGCAACACATTGGTGGCAGCGGTTGAAGGAATTTTGATTGTATCCAAGTGGGTTGGTTTTTCGTATGTGTCGAATACCAATTCTCCCGCATCGTCTAAATCACCGTCGTTGTTAAAGTCGATATACACTTTGACATATTCTTTGTAACTGGCACCGGTAGTGATTTCTGTTATATAAAACGTATCCGTTTTAAGTTCCATCACTTCGGTACAAGCCATATCGATGAACGGTCCATCATCACGGGTTCCACTTGAAGTGTAGGTGTATTTGTCGAGTTTTAAACCAAATAGACCAATGCCTGCACTACTCGTCGTATTGGTAACCACAGGCACACAAGGCGCAGATTTAATGGGTTGAAATACTTCTACTACGTTGCTGATTTCAATTGAGTCATAACCGATACAGTTTTCAGCGAACATTTTTACCGAATAGGTGCCAGTCGCGTTAAATTCTACATGAGGGTTTTGGCTACAACTGTCAGTACCATTCACAAAAGTGACGGTATTAGGCGTAAACTGCCAAAACCAATTCGTTGGCAAATTCTCAGAAGTGTCGGTGAAACTCACCGCCTGTCCCTGACATGTTTTTTGGGTGTTGCTGATAAATCCAGCGATCGGCTTTTGTTGGTCTTCGTCGTATAAAGGTGATCGCCAGTTACCACGTCCGTAGGTAGCACATATCACATGGCTTTGGCTTCTGCCATTCGGACTATAATAGATTTCAATATCTCGAACGCGGGTGTTAATTGGCATGTTGTCGTTGTACCAAGCCCAACTACTCATGGTGGTGTCTTTGTAAAACACGCCCATATAGGTTCCAGCATACATGCCTTGGTATTTACTGCTCGAGTCGAATACGACTGAAAGGATAGGAATATTGGGTAAGCCCGTGGATATGTTGGTCCAACTAGAACCGCCATTATCCGATTGGTAAATTTTATTCGATTGACAAATCCAAACACGGTTTTGGTAGGTTGGATGCGTTTCAATCCACAACACACTTGATGAGTTTGGTAGGTTGGAGGTTAAATCGGTCCAAGTCGGTGTGGCCGCATTGACATTTGTCGATTTGAAAAACTTATTGCCACTTCTCGAAACGTATAAGATGTCGGAGTTACCTGCAGCATTTTCGACGTAGGTAATGTTGGCTGAGTTTGAACCAGCAACGTTATCTGATATTTTGGTCCAAGTAACGCTATTAACACTTGCTGCTTGAATATTCGTCGATTTCCAGATGTTTTTATACCCAACAAACATGGTCGACGGCGTTCCTTCTCTTAACACATAGGGTGTTACCCAACCACCTGCTTCTGTGATGCCGTTTTTGCCATTTTTGGCGATGGTACCTTGGCTGTAGCCGTTTCTAATCCGTCGGATATCTCCATAATACAGAGCACTGTATGCGTAACCTTCGTCGGAAGGATCAATCACACAATCCATTCCATCTCCACCCACAACGGTATACCACTTGCTTTTTTCAAACCAGCCAGTGCCGTTGTCTTGGTAGCCATTAATGACATAATTTTTTTGGGTCTGACTTTGTCCGAGGCGGTAGATTTGAGATATTCCCATGCCTTCGCTAATGTCGGTCCAGCTTTTACCTAAGTCTTTGGTGAAATAAACACCACCATCATTTCCAGTGTACAGAGTGTTTGTGTAAGGCTGATATTCCATCACATGGTTGTCGGCATGCACTGCTGGAGCACCGCCACTACCAACCCAATGGGCATTGATTTTCCAAGTTGTACCACTGTCTGTACTTTGAAATATGTTAACACCGCATACATTGACGATAGATCGGTCGTTTGGATCCGCAGCAATGTCTAAATCATACCAAGCTTGTCCGCTCGTCCCCGACCCAAGATGCGAGTAATCCATGATGTTTGGTGTGTTACTCATTTGGGTAAAGGATGATCCTCGATCGGTGGATAAGTATAAGCCTTCGAATGTTCTTGAGTTGGTTACTACCACATAGACAAAATTGGAGTCTGCTGGAGTTACCGCTACCGCCAATCTATTTTTTCCTGTCGGCAAACCATTGGTGACTTGAGTAAAAGTTTGACCGTTGTTGGTGCTTCTGTGCAGCCGTGCAGACGATTGACTGGTGTACACAATGGAGCTATTGACTGCATCAAAAACGATGTCTTTAAAGTTTCCAGTTGCCGTTCTCGTCCAGGACGAACCTCCGTTGGTGGTTCTATACACGCCGCTCGAAGTGGCAGCCAAAAGAATTTGTGTATTGTTTGGGTCGATGATGAGTTTGCCCACTGTTACGTTGCCCATTCCTGAATTGGATTGAACCCAAGTAACGCCACCGTCTGTACTTTTAAAGATACCACGTCCATATGAATCACTTGCGTCTCTGTCGCCAGTTCCCAAATAAATCGTGTCGGGGTATTGTGGGTCGATGGCAATAGAGGAAACGCCTAAGGTTGCTAGTGAATCGGTATTCGTTGACCAAGTTTGGCCTCCGTCGTGTGTTATCCAAACGCCACCTGCTGGTGCGCCTGCGTAAATTGTATTTGAGTCGGTCGGGTGGAAAGCTACGGCGTTAATTCGGCCAATGCCATTGGGTTGACCTGTTCTGTTCCCAGGTAAATAGTCTGGGCCAATTTCTTTCCAATTTCCAGTCGTTTGACAAGTTGCTGATCCCGATCCAATGGTACCGCCAATGCCCATTCCGCCTCCGGTTCCCCAACCGGGTGCTCGTGTTTTTAAATATCTTTCTACTTCTGTTTCAAGGCTTCCTGGACTTGGAATATTTCCATTCGCGTCAATGATTTGAGACATGTTGTACTCCCATCGTTTGAAAGGTTTGTAGCCACTTCCTTTTTCAATCGTTCGGCCTGTCCAGTACAATTCAAAAGCGCGTTGTGTTTGGAAAAAATTCACATTTGGATCCGACATCATGTCAATCCAATATGGATTATCCATTGTGTCTTGAGTCGTTTGTGCACACGAGAATGAAATCGAAAGAATGGTAGAAATGAGAAGGATAAGGAAATGCCTCATTCGAATAAAATTAGATTAGGATTTACGAAGATAAGAAATGAGGTGCGCAATACCTAAGCCCAGCCTTGCTATGACAGGGTTTTTACCTTAGAAGGTCGACTTTCTTGAATGACAAATGCCAATACAAAAACCAAAACGGCAGCAATTAAGTTGTACCAGAGGTAGCCAACTGAAATGTCAAAACCGATGAGTTGACTGATGTTTTTATCAAAGAAATACAGCGTTAACACAACACATTCGGAAATGATGGCGGCAATAAATACCGCTTGACCTTTGATTCGTTTGGCGTAAAATCCAACCAAGAAAACACCCAACACAGTTCCGTAAAACAGTGAGCCTAAAATGTTGACCGCCTCTACCAAACTATCCAAAAATTGAGCCATCAGCGCAAAGGCAATGGCAAACAATCCCCAACCGGCAGTCATCAGTTTGCTCACCTTTAAGATGTTTTTTTGCTTCGTCTCGGGCGTTAGGTTTTTGTAGAAGTCAACCACAGTAGTTGTGGCTAATGCGTTTAATTCGGCCGCAGTCGATGACATAGCGGCTGAGAATATGACCGCCATCAACAATCCTATCAGACCGATTGGTAAATAATCCAACACAAATGTGATGAACACAAAGTCACTTTCTTTATCTACTGGTGCGCTGTAGCCTGATTGTTTGATAACGGCGTCAATCTCTTTATCGATCTGCACCTTTTTATCGGCATAGGCCTCCTTCTCAGCAGCGTATCCGTCAAAGTCATTTTCAATTCTCCTTTTTTGTTCCTCGAATAAGGCAGATTTTTCAGCGCTTAAATCGTTAAACTTTGATGCGTACTCACTTTGTTGTACGTGAGTGATGGCCAACTGGTCGAAGTGGACAGGCGGTTTGTTGACTTGATAAAACACAAAGACAAAAACACCCAATAGCAAGATGAAAAACTGCATGGGGATTTTGAGGATGGCGTTGAAGTATAAACCTGTTCGAATTTCTTTTATGGATTTCCCTGAAATGTACCGTTGTACCTGACTTTGGTCTGTTCCGAAGTACGACAACATTAAAAACGTGCCTGCAATCAATCCAGACCATATGTTGTATTTCTCACGCAGATCAAAATGCCAATCGATGGCATTAAGTCTGTCGCCCACAGCGGCAATATCTAGAATTTGTGAATTGTCAAGTTGTTCACGTAAGCCAAAATATAAAAAACCAAAGGCAATGAATAGTCCGATAAAAATTACCGCCATTTGCTGCTTGTGGGTTTGGGTCACCGCATTGGTGCCGCCCGAAACGGTGTACAATATGACCAATATCCCGATGGTGAGGATATTGATATGGAGTGGTAAGCCCAATATCTGACTAAGGATGATGGACGGTGCGTATATCGTGATTCCTGCTGCCAAACCACGTTGGATCAAAAACAATGAAGCCGTTAACAGACGCGTTTTGCCGTCAAATCGTTTTTCCAAAAACTCATATGCGGTGTAGACCTTAAGCTTGTGATATAAGGGGACAAAAGCGACTGCGATGATGATCATGGCAATGGGGAGTCCGAAGTAAAACTGGACAAATTCCAAGCCTGTTTGGTAGCCTAAACCGGGAGTTGACAAGAAAGTGATGGCACTGGCTTGAGTCGCCATAATGGATAGACCGATGGCCCACCAAGGCGTGTTTTTGTCGGAGGCTAAGTAGCCTGCTTCGCTTTTGATACCACGTGTTTTGTAGATACCGTAAACGGTGATGAAGATCAACGTTCCAAAAAGGACAAGCCAGTCGATCCAATGCATACTAGTTCGTTCGGTTTAGAAAGTCTTTTGACGTTTGCATCACTTTGCCAAACGTATAGTCTTGAACGATTAAGACACGGTCGATTTTGTTGTAAAGAGCATAATATCGCGATGGATCATGCACTAGTGCTTTGCCTTCTTCATCGTATAAGCCGTGCATCTTTTCGTTTGCCGACTTCGGATAAAATTTTAGTTCGTCGGTGCCTCTATTTTTGCTTTTAACCGTGATGGTGCAAATCGGTGCGCTGGCATTTAATGCATTTTTTAAGGAGTCGTTTTTGGTAAAAACAAAGGTCTCATAATTGAGCTTCTCGAATAAGTTGAGGTATGATTTAATCGCACCAGAATTTTTGTTTTCATCTGAAATAACTTCAGAAGTCATGGTGTATTTATCGTCTGTCAAGTGATTGATAGTAAAGCTTTTACTCGACTCTGGATACGTAACCGTTACCGATTCAATGTCGGCTTTGGTGCTGCCAAAAACCGTTGGGCTCACCCATTCATCTTCATCAAGTTCGTATCTAGAATTCACAAAACCGTTGAATCCAGGGATTTGCATGATCATAGGTTTGTGGTCGCCACTAAACTTAAAATAGGTGCCAAGTTGAGTCGGTGTTGTGTTGCCAACGATGTACACTTTATCGGCTTCTTTAGAGTTGTTGCGATACACTTCCACTTTGATGCCGTTGATACTCATGTATTTTAAAATGTTCGGAACCGCCGCTTCTGGTGCAGGACCTTGAACCTCGACTTTTGCCATGGTCTCATACAGTAAAAAGTCAACTTTCTTTTGCCATGCGGTATGCTTGTCGTTGATCGTCCAAGTGCCATCGTCTTGTTTCTTTAAATAAATCTGGTTGTCACCTGATTGATCTGTCATAAAGATCAGGCTTACTTCTTCCGGATTTTCGATGGCGAAGTTTTGAAAATCAGCAGGGAGGTTGTCCTTTTTAGGCTTGGATTTTAAAAAGTATAAGCCCGCAAGTAAGGCGATGAGTGCGATAAATATTAAGGCGTAACGTTTCGTTTGCATAGTTGTTTTTTACTGTGACAAAAGTAAGGGCTAAATGTTAATGCGTTGTCGACTTTTGACCAACGGTTAGTGAATCATTTTGAACGATGGGATAGATGGTTAGACTTTCGAATTGAAAAACCGGTTTGCCAAGATAATCTTGGATGTCAGGATGAGGAATTTCGTTATTTCCTAAGATGAAATATTGAGCTCCTTCTTGCACATAGGTGTCAAAACGTTTGTACGCATTATCTCCAACAAGGTCTTGCTGACTGCCGAAGGTGAAGCCTTTGGTGTGGGTGAAATAATGGAATACACAGCCCGTTTCATCTGGACCAACGATGGCTAGAGCGTCACTGGGAACAATAGATTCTAACTTCGGAGGATCAACGTGGTAAAACACAGCCGTGGCATTGTTCTTCTCACCAGTCCAATGATGAAAAACCCGACCAAAAGCACTGGCTGGCAATAACAGTAGAAAAAAGTATTTCCAAAATGTATGGGTTTTTGTGAGATATGTAATGCCCAAACCTGCGGCTAACAACAATAGTGGGAGGTAAGGAAACATGTAATACACATGGTCTTTCATCTGATATAGCTCGATGAAATGGTAGGCCACCATGCCAATAAACCAAAAAGCAAATGGGGCGTTTGCTGACGAAAAAGGTTTTGTAATGCGACGGGATTTAACCAAGAAATAGAGAAATCCTATGACACCGGCGTAACCGAATATGAGCTCAGGAAATATTTCAAGGAGGTTTTCTTTTATGATAATGAAGGCTTCGGCAACATCTGTCTGCGGATTAAACTTTATGCCGAAATCATCCAAACCTGTTTGTTTAATCAACCGAGCCGCGCGTATGTACCATGACGACGCTATCAATACACTGGCGAGTCCAATTCCTGAAATGGATAAAAAGGTTTTGACTGAATAGGATTTGTTCACCAAACGTTGAATGGTGATAATGGCCATTGGGATGCCGACCATCAAATATTGTAGCTTGGTCAAACCAGCGAGTGTTAACCAGAACAAGAGCCAAAGTAATTGGAGTCTTTTTCGTTGTTGATCGAACAAATAGAAATGATACAAGGCAGCAATACTGGCGGTCAATGCAAGTACATCCGGAAGCGGAAATGGAGTGGTAATACAATATGGGGCACCACAACATCATAAAAGTGGACCAGAAGGACTTTACTCGGGACTGCGTTAATAAGAACACCCAGCGATAGAAATAAAACAGCCCTAATCCAAAAAAACAAAACGCTACGATGCGGTTTGAGGATTCAAAATAGCCACCCGAGACCCAACACAATACGGCAGTTGTGTATTCAAAAGAAGGGAATTGCATGCCCGTTACGCCATCCGTGTTTCTACGTCGATCTACCCTAGGTTTGAAGATGTTCATGTCTTCTTCCACAAAGTTTCTGGCCACAGCAGAGGTGTTACATTGTCGCCAAACGTGGGTTCCTTTGGGTGGTAGCGTGATGAAAAAAACGTGCGAAATGAAATACAGCACATAGATGAACATCAGTGTTTTCTTTTGCGATTCCATCCATGTTGTTAGCGCTGACATTGGCGGTAAAATTAATGAAACCGCTACATCATTCCTTCATCTGCAAAGCTTAAGTATGTGCTTGAGGTAACAATCAGGTGGTCGAGTACTTGTAAGTCCAATAGTTTGCCAGCAGATTGAATTTTTTCGGTCAACGAAATATCGGCAGCACTTGGTTTTAAGTTACCACTCGGGTGGTTGTGACATAAAATAATGGCGGATGATTTGGCTTCGAGGGCTGCTTTAAACACCACTTTTGGGTCGACCACTGTTTGAGAAAAGCCGCCTTTGCTGATGCATTGAGATGAGAGAATGTGGTTTGCGCGATTGAGGAAGATCACCCAAAACTCTTCATGGCTTAAATCGGCAAGCTTGTGACCAATGTATTGATAGGCGTCGGAACTCGACGTAATTTTTAAAGAGTTGTTGGCGGATTGCGCGCTTCTGCGTCCACCAAGTTCTAAAGCACTAATAAGCGTGATTGCTTTCGCTGGTCCAATGCCTTCAATTTTGCAGAGTTCGTTGACAGATAATCCAGCGAGTTTGTTTAAGTCGTTGTTGGCTGATAATAAGACTTCGCGGCCAAGGTCAACGGCTGATTTGTTTTTGGTGCCGGTTGCAAGCAAAATGCCTAAGAGTTCAGAATTGCTGAGTTGTTGTTTTCCGTGGTTTTGGAGTTTTTCGCGTGGACGTTCATCCACAGCTCGATTTTTAATGGCTATGTAGTTTGGCATAGCACAAAACAAAAAGGCTTTTGACGAAATGCCAAAAGCCTTTTTATAAAATATGTTTGCGTTAGGGTCTTATAAACCGTTAACGTGTTTTGTTAAACTGCTTTTTAAGTTAGCAACTTTGTTTTTGTGGATGATGTTGTTTTTAGCCAACTTGTCCATCATAGAAAAAGTCTCTTTCAATAAGCCTTCTGCTTCTTTCTTATCAGTTGAAGCTCTTAGTCTTTTGATCCAAGTACGGGTGGTTTTATGCTGGTACTTGTTACGTACGTTTTTCGCCTCGTTGCTTCTAATTCTCTTTAATGTACTCTTATGGTTTGCCATTGCAATTTTTTAAGGATTGCAAAGGTATTATTAAAAATGAAAAATGGAAAAACTTTTTCGAATAGTTTTTCATGAATCACCCAACGTCTTTTTTGGGACAATTTCCTGTGCAGTCGAAGTACGCTTAACAATTGAATTCGCTGGTATCTCCGACTTAATATAGCAACCAGCTCCCACCGTTACATTGTTGCCAATTTTGGCTCCAGGAACGATGCTGCAGTTGGCTCCAATCCATACATTGTCGCCAATGGAAACGCCTTTAACTGATGCCGTTTTCGTATGGTCGCTCATTGAGTGGTTGGTGGTGGCTATGATGGTGTTCGGACCGATAATCACATTTTGTCCGATTGTCAATCCTCCCGACGCATTAATGTAGCATCCTATACTACCTCCTGGGTACGAGGTTTTGTCCTTTTTGATTTGTTTCCAACTAACAATTTGAGACCTAAAATCGACTGGCCAAGGAACGGAGCCGTTTATTCGCAGTATCTTTTGGAAAAAGAAGTACCGTTTGAACAATTGAAAATAGTAAACATCCTCAGGATATAGATTTTGAAAATTGGGATACGCCAATCGCATGATGGGTTTAAAAACCACTTTGTCGATTAAGACGAAAAAGTATTTCAGTGCTCTTTTCAAAAAATCCAGTAGCGAAAGGTCAATCCAATCACGATGCTCACTGCAATAATAAAGATGCCCAGCAGTATTTTGAACATTGGATTGTGACCAATAAGTTTAATGCACGCTATTAACATGGCTATACGCACCATAACGCCTACAATCGAAAACATCATCAGGCCAACAAAGATGTCGTTGGTTATATGTAAGGTGATGAACAAGGCAGCTGCGGTTAACACCGCAAATAGTCCAGTAAACACAAACTGTAATTTGAGTTTGTTGTACACTTCAAAGGCAACGGCAAACGGACTTGATACGTACATCGCAAAGCAAAATAAGACCAATATCTGTGTCATGACACCTGCTATTTCCCAGTTCTCACCTAAAATAAAGGGAGTGATTATATCTCCCCAAACAACCATCACTACCACTGGGATTAGAGCCAAAAAGAAGAGGAAGTATAATATGTTATAACCAAGTTTGATGGCTTCGGATGAATCATGTTTTATACGTGCTAAACGTTCGAACAAAACTTGACTAATCGCATAACTCACTGCAGTCAAGGGTAAATACGTCAGCTTCATCGCGTTTCCGTAATATCCATTGGTCTCTCGATCGAAGAAGAACAGAATGAGGAATACCGGTATTTGCGAACCAATCACATTGATTAAACTGCTCGGTGTCGCCCAATTCCTAAACGATTTGTATTTGGTCCAAAGCATCTTAAGTGCATTGGCGTCGAACGTTATGTTGTGACTGATGCGCTTGGGTAAGAACAGGATGACACTGATAGCTTGTCCGATGGTATGTCCAAGAATAAGCCCGTTTGGACCTCGAAATTTCAATAAGCCATGTGCGATTTTATATCCTGAACTACCAGCAAAAGTGGCAATTCGGTTAAAACTAAGCTTGCCATATTTTTTCTCCCGATTCCACCAAACATTCAATATGTCAATCATGGAAGTTAGGAAAATGGTGATGGGAACAAGATATAGCCATGATGGGACGGTCTGGAAACCAAAGTATTCAGACAAAGGATTTCGGCAAATCCACAAAACAAGTGAACTGATAACGAACCAAACCACATTAATAAGACTTGACAGTTTGACCAAAGACTTGGCGTTTTCGCGGTTGTCTTCAACCATGATGGCTTGGTCGTATTTGAGCGTAAAGAAAGCTGCCCCAACTGCCATGATAGACATAAACGTGGTAATGTCACCGTGTTCTTCTACTGTGTAAATCCTACTCAGAATAGGAATGACTACGACAAGCATGATTAATTGCGTGATAGTAGAACTACCAAACAGCATACCTGCATTTTTTAGGAAATCACTTTTTAGAAATGAACGAATCGACACCATGGCGAAGTACGTATTTCTTTTAGATTTAAAAAATTGGTTTAGTTGGTGTTAGACGTTGGAATGTTGTCATTTACCTGAATTGTTGTTATTTGTATTCTATTACCATGACGCAAATTATCATCCGACTCAATTGTATACTCCTCCTAACGTTCATTTCGATCCATGCCAATGCAGAAGTTAAAGACTCACTTCTTATTACACAGTTGGGGGCAAAATCACTTGAGATAGTCTATAACAACCCAGACTCAGCACGAAGATTGATTGATGAGGCACTGACGCTTTCACATCGAAACAAACACAATGGGTTGCTTGGGTTGACCTATAATTATCTGGGCATTTATCACGACGTTGTTGGCGACAATGATTCTGCTTTTATAGCGTATAACACGGCGGTGGGATATGCGAAAAAACAGCAGAATAAAACCACACTGGCGGCCAGTTATAACAATATGGGTTTATTGCATTGGAACCTTCACCAACTCACCGAGGCATCGGAATTTTTCTTTAAAGCGGCAGAGATTTATGAGGGAATGGGGAATGAAAAAGGTTTGGCCAACGCGTACAGCAATATTGCCCTGATTTTCGAAGACCAAAAACGATCGGATGATGCACTGGAATATGGTAGAAAATCGCTTGCCATCCGACTTAAGTTGAATGATACTTTGAATATTGGCCGGTCATATGCCAACATAGGAATATTCTTAAGTCAAAAGGGTTTGCTCGATTCAGGCGTGTACTACAGTGCAAAGGCATTGCCGTTTTTCCAGAAAAAGAATAACAAATACGGGCTGGGCATGTGTTATCAAAACATTGCAACGAACTACAACATATTACAACAGACAGACAGCGCCTTAATGTATGCAAAGAGGGCACTTGACTTGCGATTAAGCTTGGGGAATAAAAAGTATATCGCTGCATCTTATGGTTTACTTGGCACGATTTATAAAAATAGAAAAGACTTCAGCCAAAGTGATCTGGCCTTCCGCTCTGCGACGGCCATTTACAAAAAATACAATGTGCAAGCTGAGCTTTGGAAAACGTATAACAACTTAGCTGTAGTTAATGAGGAACTGAATAAACCCGATTAGGCTTTACAGTTTTTAAAAGCGCGATTGTTGATTACTGACACGTTACACAGTGCAGAAAAAATTGCCAAGTTGTATGAAATAGAGGAGCAGTATGAATCTGAAAAGACCAAAAGAGCCCTAGCTGAGTCAAACAGTGCATTGGCCATCAAAAAACAACAAAGTCAAATGTTGCTGTTTGTGGCCATCATTATTGCATTATTGGCTTTGTTGCTATTCCTCTTTTTTACTTTCCGTATTAGGAAAAATAAGGAGGTCAAGCAAAAGGAACTGCTACTTCAGAAGCTTGATATTTCAAGAGAGCTGCACGACAACATTGGGTCGCAATTGACCTATCTGAACATTAAGCTTGAGCAGATTAAAGATGAACAACTGGCTTCTGATTTGGCGGAAATAAAACAATTTGCGAAGACAACCATTACGGATTTGAGAAGCGCTATTTGGGGACTCAGTAAAGACATAACGGTTCGTGATTTTGAAATGAAAATTGCCAGTGAGATCCAAAAGGCGCAACAGGATAACCTTTCTGTTGAGTTGGATTTTACGTCAGATTACGGAGGAAACTTAAATTCGATAACAGCCGTAAATGCGCTGCGAATTGTGCAAGAGGCGTTGCAGAATGCAGTGAAACATGCGAACGCAACGGTTATTGAAATTGTTGTGGTGATGGGAGAGGGCAACCTACAAATTACCATTCGTGATAACGGTAAGGGAATCCAGAATAAGGGAAATGGTTTTGGCCTGCGCTTTATGGAACAGCGTGCTGAGAAAATGGGAGCAACACTTTCAGTTGAGTCCTCTGAAGAAGGTACGGTAATAAAACTCATGAAATAGGGCAAATGACTTATAGCAATCGAAGAGCAAGTAGAACAACTTTGTGATATGATTAAAGTAGCACTCGCAGAGGACAATGTGTTTTTAGGACAAAACATGATGGATCAATTAAGTTCTGTTCCCCATGTTCAATTCAAATTTTGGGCAATGAACGGGCAGTCTTTGTTGGATCAATTGTCGAAAGGTGAGCTTGTAGACCTAATCATTATGGATATAGAAATGCCGGTCATGGATGGCATTTCTGCAACAGCAGAAGTGACCAAATTGTACCCACACATTAAAGTCATGATGTCAACCGTGTTTGACGACGATGACAATTTGTTTAATGCAATCAAAGCGGGAGCAAATGGATATTTGTTAAAAGACGAACCTATCGAGAAGGTGCTCCAAAGCATGACAGAAGTATTGGAAGGAGGCGCACCGATGACGTCGAGTATTGCCATGCGCACCTTGAAACTTTTGCGTGCCCACCCAACGGAATTGGAGCCAATTAAAGAGTTTAATTTGACGAGTCGCGAGACTGAAATATTAGAACAATTGTGTCAAGGTTTGGGGTATAATCAGATTGCTGAAAATCTGATTATTAGTCCTAAAACGGTTCGTAAACATATCGAAAATGTGTATGGTAAGCTTAACGTGCATAGTAAGATGGATGCATTGAAAGTGGCGCAGAAAAATCGACTTATTTAAGAAAAATACGTCATCTGCCGTATTGCCAATTGCTGGTGTAATAAGGTACTTTAAATCAAAATAGAAGTACAATGAAAAAGCAATTACTCACCCTTGTATTCTTAGGTTTTATGCAAATGTCTTTTGCGCAATTTGTCTCAACTAATGGCCCTTCGGTTTTGAGCAATGTTGGATATGTCTGGGGGAGGAATGATACAGGATATGTTACAAAAGATAAAAATTTGTGGCGAACCTTTGATGGTGGAAAATCTTGGAAGGTGTTGTCTGACGGTTTGCCTGATCAAGTGGATCCACGTGCCATAGCAGAAGCCAATGGGGTATTATACATTGGCACCAATAACAAGTCTAGAGCTTATTCTTCTGCAGACTGGGGAAGCACATGGAAGGCTGAGACGAATGGAGCTTCGGTCATTTGGGTTCCAACTCATGCAACGAGTAATGGAAAAGTAGTGCTGATGGGAGGAACGACATTCGCCCCACATTATTTTGATCAAACACAGCAAAAGTGGATATCAACAGGGCTTTCTGGTGTAACTCAGGGGTTACGCTATGTAGACGACAAAACGGTCATAGCAAACGTTGGTTCTGTATCTAAAGGAAGCACTTATATTTCCACGGATGACGGAAAAACTTGGACGCAATTTGATACGGAGCCATGGGCATCTGTATTAACACTTACTGCCAAGGTTTACGATTACGCTAAAATTGGTGATCGCATAATAGCAGTGCCAAGTATGGATGGTTATAATCCACAGTATACCGACGATTTTGGTAAAACTTGGGAGAAAGGAACAGGTGCAACATTATCAGGGGTGTTTTATTACGGTCGAAAATTACTAGTCAAAAGCGATGGAAAAATACTTTTGAATATATCGGGAGGAGTTCGAGAGTCGATAGATTCAGGAAAAACATGGACCACAACAAAACAATATTTTGGAGGAGATTTTTCATTATGGAAAAATGAAGATATTTTAAGTAGTGCTGGAAGTGTTGAAAATAGCAACACCACTCAGTTTGGTTTTATTTCTTCAACCCTAATTTAGTAGATTTTAAATCAAACCTATTCACTACAACGAGCATTTACGGAGCGGAATATGCAGCAGGAAGTTGGAAAGTGGATTCATTTAAAAGTACACATCCCATATTTGATAGAATCGCAGAGGTCAATAAAATAGAGGTAATAGGTGACTCAATTTTTCTTTGTACTCGAAGCGGCATAGTTGGTTCTGCTGATGGTTTTTCATTTTCTTCAATTTTGAAACAATCGGGTATCGGCAATATGGGGTGTATAGCAAAAATTGGCGACACCTATGTTGCTGGGACGATATCATCGGCGGGAAATAGAGAGCCTGAAATGTATTATTCAACTGATGATAAAAAGACGTTTACGAAAGCAACCTTCACCAATAAAATAAGCTTCGGTGCAGGTGGTACTGCAAACGGCTTTTATAACATTTTCGAGTCCAATGGGAAGGTGTTTGCAGATATGTTCGGCGGGTATGCTCGTTCGGATGACGGGGGTAAAACGTGGACCTGGCTAGGTGGTACAAATGGTGGAAACATCGTGACTGATAACAAGGTTTTAGTTCGCGTATCTGACAACTATTTTGGTACAAGATCACTAGAAATATCCGAAAATGATGGAGACGATTGGACTAAAATGTATGAAGGTTTGCCAGGATATACTGGACAATCGACGTTTGCTTTATATGGTAATGTTTACTCGGCAGACGATAAAATTTACGTTGAAGTGAGCGATGCCTCAAGTCGTAGATTAATGATGTTAGATGTTACAAATAAAAAGTGGGTGGAAACCAGCGAATCATCTGTAATACCAAGTGTTGCTAACATTATCAGCTTAGTTTCAGTTAAAGGCGTCCTATATATCTCCCTGGTAAATGAGGGAGTTTATACCATGGACGAGGAAGTTGGGTTTGTTGCTATAGAGAAAAAGTCACTGTCGCTTTATCCAAATCCAACGACTAGCGAACTGAAATGGAAAACAGATTTTCAACCACAATCAATTACAATTTACAATAGTCAAGGTCGAGTGATTCAATCATTCAATGAAGTTGACTTCCAGTCAATTTCGGTTACCAACTTGATTCAAGGGATGTACTTTATTGAATTTAAATCTAACCAATCTGTAGCGACTTCTTCTTTTGTAAAGCGATAAGGCTTAAACGCAAACAAGAGTTTGATAAGGTTCGGGTGGATATTCTACCCGAATTTTGTCGTTAACACGGATAGTTCCAGACTGCATCACGACAGTCATAATACCGGCTTTACGAATAAGACTTCCATCGGCTGCTCGACCAAGCACTGCCTTCATCAAGCCAGGATATATTCCGTTGAGTTGTTTGCATGGATTGCGTAGTCCCGTAACCTGTAATACAGCCGTTTCTCCGATGTGGAGTAAAGTGCCTTGAGGCAGATTTAAAACATCTAGGTTTTGGGTGGTAATGTTCTCACCCATTTGACCTGCAGAAACGTCAAAGCCCTGTTTTTTTAGTTCATCAAAAAGTTCTTGATGTATGAGGTGAACCTGTCTTAAGTTGGGTTTTTTTCTACCAATAAGTCGAGAAAGATGTTGCACGTGAATGCCGGCATGTACATCACCTTCAATCCCGAAATCAGCTATGAGGTTCACGGATTGATGGTTTGGTTTTACCATGCTGTGCGTGTCACTTTTACTCAGTGCCACAATCCTTGGAAGTTCGTCCATTGGCACAAAGAAAGAAATCTTCCATTGGCACAAAGAAAGAAATCTTCCATTGGCA
>Ga0055584_100002466_pt1 | contig 18273 bp, 19 predicted proteins | sample OSDHelmetaG_FD_58716 | JGI IMG/M metagenome (GOLD analysis project Ga0055584, IMG submission 58716) | Pelagic marine sediment microbial communities from the LTER site Helgoland, North Sea, for post-phytoplankton bloom and carbon turnover... | ecosystem: Environmental > Aquatic > Marine >... | reverse complement strand
CTTTCTGTGGCGTGTTTGGATTTGCTGTAACAGACCGACGAACTTCCACGTCAGGGTCTTGAGCAAGAAAATATAAAATCTCTGCTTCTAGATCATCTCTATTGGCAAGTGTGAGGCGCACCTCCTGGTCAGGGTGGTCGAGCAAATCCCGGGCCTGCTCATAGTTGATGGCTTGGTCTTCGCGACCCAGCAAGCGAATCAACTGATCCTTAGCCATTGTCATGATGACGCCCCCTCGCCAGGGGCGGCGGCGATAGCGAATTGGCCTTTACCAGATCGCTTGGCCTCATACATCGCGCTATCCGCACGCGCGAGCAACTCGTCCAATGGCTCTGGGTTGTCACGGTCAAGAACCGCCAGCCCAATCGACATCCCAAGCGGTTTATCTTCAGACGCAGACAGCTCGCGCATCACCTGCGCTTCTTCAAGAAACTTTTCCGCACGCTTGATGGCGATGTCAGTGTTCGCACCATTCAAGAAAACAGCGAACTCGTCGCCGCCTAAGCGAGAAACTAAATCTGTTGGCCGCGTTTGCTGAACAAGGATGTCGCGTAAACTTAATAGAACTTCGTCACCAGATTGGTGACCGCGCGTATCATTAACCGCTTTAAAGTTATCGAGATCAACGTACATCAAAGCCGCGTCATCTGGTTCTTGCCGAAGCCTGTGAAGCTGGCGCGTCAGAGCTTCAATGAAAGCTCCCCGATTCAGCAATCCCGTCATTGCATCGGTGCGCGAAATTCGAACAATCCGTTCATGGTGAACAAGTTGCTCAATTGTAATCCCAATCTGGTTTGCGATATCACCTATCAGTAACCGATCGTCGTCGTTCCATGGTCCACGCTCAACGTGCCGCCAGAGTAAAGCTGCACCATTTAGCTCAGCTTGATATCGAGCCGGAGCCGCCAAAACTTGCCAGGTGTCTTGCGTAACTTCCGCAGCGCCTGCCCCTTCGGCAATAGACTTCAAAACCACTTCATGAAAATCGCCGTCCGCCTTACCAAACAAGCCAGCCAATTTGAAAGCAGACTCTTCAGAAGAAGCGGGCATGTCGCCACCCGTAAGTCTGAAAATTTGGCAGCATTCAGCACCAAGCCCACGCCCCAAAGTCTCGGCCGCCGACGTGAGCATATTCTCTGGGTTCACCTCATCGCGGAAAGATCGCACGATTCGTGTAAGCACACGCTCTCTATTGCGGACGCGGGATAGCGTTGCTTCCCGCTCACGGGATTCAGTAACGTCACGACAAACCCCCCTGGCCCCGCGCCATACGCCCTTCTGATCCAACAAGGGCATTGCAGAAATCACGACACAAGCAGATCGACCATCTGCCCGCTTTAGCCAAACTTCGCTGTTTTCTAATCTCCGTTCTGTAAAGAACGGAATATTTATGCCGCCGGAAAATTCAGTGATGAGACTCGCTGGGTCAGCCGCGATCAGCGCGTCAGCCGTGTAGCCCAAGCCACCACGCGGAGAGACAAAGGCGAATTTTTGATCCGCGTTGCTTTCCCAAGCAAAGTCCGTCGAAATCTCGACAAAATCTTTCTACCTCTGCCGTGAATCCACGAGCGCCATACGCAATGACGTTTCCAGCGTTGCGTCACGTACCAGAATCGTTGCGCGGCCGTCATCCAATGGCATCACGGTGAGGTGAAGTGTTTGAGAGCCACTTGGGCCTTCTATCTCGATTTGCTCGACAAGAGGCCTAGCGCCATCGAGGGATGCCTTCGCCGCCTGGGCAACAGCTGCCCGAGCACTGTCACCTAGTGTGTCTAGGAAAGATTCAGCAGGAGGATTCAAGGCGCTCAACGACTGGTCTGCCGCAGCCTCGATAATAGGCTCGCCATACCCGTCGAATGATCCGCTCGCCAACACGTGCCCGATCACGGTATCCGGCCCTGATTGATCAGCTGAGTCGCCCATAGATGCCCCCACATCCCAAACCGTTGTTCCCTTTGAGTTAGGCAACAGTTTGATAAATATACTCTTTTTATACTGGCGATGGGTAAATTTGTGAACTGGTTTTCATCCGCAATTACTTGGCAAGTGGTTGCGCTAACGCTACAAACGCTAGTGGTTGGATTGCGTTGACTTGAAATCGCCTGTGGCTATGGTCTGCCACCTTTAGACGGCAATGTTGGTTACTCTCGTAACCAGAAATCAGGAGCAGAAGAAGAATGGATATCAAGGCCCTACAGGATCGAGTCGAAGGCGCGTGGGACGATCGAGATAGCATCACAACAGCTTCGGTTGGAGACTACCGTGACGCGGTGATGGAAACACTCACGCTTCTAGACGGCGGTGCCGTAAGAGTTGCAGAAAAAAACGATGACACCTGGCACGTTAATGAATGGTGCAAGAAAGCCGTTCTCCTTTCTTTCCGCCTGAACGCCATGAGTATCCAAAACGGTGGCCCTGACGACGGAGTCTGGTGGGACAAGGTTCCATCAAAGTTTAAGGGCTGGACCGCTTCAGAATTTGAGAAGGCAGGCTTTAGAGCCGTACCAACCAGCGTCGTACGTCACTCAGCCTACGTGGGGCCAGGCGTTGTTCTTATGCCGAGCTTTGTGAACCTCGGCGCGTATATTGACGAAGGCACCATGGTCGACACCTGGGCGACAGTCGGAAGTTGCGCGCAGATCGGAAAAAACGTGCACCTTTCAGGTGGCGCTGGCATTGGTGGTGTCCTTGAGCCCCTTCAAGCAGGCCCGGTCATCATTGAGGATAATTGTTTCATCGGCGCTCGGTCTGAAGTGGTCGAGGGCGTTGTTGTCGAAGAAGGGGCAGTCTTATCGATGGGTGTGTTCATCGGGTCTTCAACAAAGATCATCGATCGCGACACAGGTGAAATATTTATGGGTCGCGTCCCTGCGTATTCTGTCGTTGTCCCTGGAGCCCTGCCGGGCAAGCCACTACCGGACGGATCCCCTGGACCTAGCCTGTATTGCGCAGTCATTGTGAAACGCGTGGATGCAAAGACCCGCTCGAAGGTTTCCATTAATGAACTGTTACGTGACTAATGGCACCGGTCGCTGACACGTCTGCGGCGGCCCTGACAGACCCGCTGCCCCTGGCGCGGGACCTGATCCGATGCCCTAGTGTCACGCCAGAGGATGCAGGTGCACTCGACGTTCTCGAAACCGCACTCAGCACACTCGGGTTCGAATGCCATCGACTCCGGTTTGAGGAGCCTGGCACAGAGCCAGTGCACAATCTCTATGCCCGTATCGGTGATCGTGGACTAAATTTTTGTTTCGCAGGTCATACTGACGTCGTACCAGTTGGCCAGGGTTGGACCACTGACCCATTCTCAGCCGATCTGATTGATGATCACCTATATGGTCGCGGCGCCGCCGACATGAAGGGCGCAGTTGCTTGTTTTGCGGCAGCCGTCGCGCGTCATATTGAAGCATCAGGCAGGCCAGATGGATCGATTAGCTTTTTGATCACGGGGGACGAAGAAGGCCCCGCCATTAACGGGACCAAGAAGGTTCTGGAGTGGTTGGATGGAAGAAACGAAAAGTTGGATGTCTGCCTTGTGGGCGAGCCTACAAATCCAACGCGCCTCGGTGAGATGATCAAGATCGGTCGACGGGGGAGTTTGAATGGCAAAATCACTGTACATGGCACACAAGGTCATGTGGCCTATCCGCATCTAGCTGACAACCCGATCAACACCATGATGCGATTACTGGGCGCACTAACAGCAGCGCCGCTAGATGAGGGAACTGAGACATTTCAGCCCTCGACACTGACGTTGACGTCTATTGACGTCGGTAACGAGACAACCAACATCATACCCGGACAAGCACACGCCGCTTTTAATATTCGGTTTAATGATAGCCACAGTGGCGAAAGCCTCAGCACCTGGCTGCAAGAAACACTGGCCACCGCAGCCGATGGCGCCCACTTTGAGTTAGACATAAAAATCAGCGGTGAGTCGTTTGTAACGCCTCCAGGCGACCTCAGCACCCTCGTGTCAGAAGCTGTCGAGCATGTGACGGGAGAAACACCAGAACTATCAACAAGCGGCGGCACATCAGATGCACGGTTTATCCAGGCGGCATGCCCCGTCTGTGAATTCGGGATGACCGGCCAGACCATGCATAAGACTGACGAGCGCGTCGCTATTAAAGACCTGCAAAATCTCACGGAAATCTATCACCGCATTCTTGATCGCTACTTCACCGTATGATCGATACGAAAGAGACAGCAGGAGCCCTATACGGATTATGGCGTCTTGCCCGGTGGGATGAAGAGGCCTTTAGTTTCTTCAACGCGACGGAGCAAGGGTTCTGGCGCTCGTTCGCTGCGGCTGCTTTTGTAGCGCCGCTCCAAGCTCTCTATCAATTAAGCGTATACCTAACACTTGATGACCCGCCATCAATTTGGCGCATGATGGCAATTGAAAGCATTGAATACGTCATGCTCTGGGTCCTCTTTCCCCTTGCAATGCTGTACGTCGTAAAATTGCTCGAACGAGAAGCCGAATTCTTTCGATACATCGTCGCTTACAACTGGTTTCAGTTGGCCGTCGGCTATATCGCAATGCCATTTGTGATCTTGTCTCAATTCCAGTTACTACCGACATCGATTTCGGGTTTTTTCGACAGCATGATCTTCGTGACTTACGTCACGTTCACAGCTTTTATCGCTCGTGCCGGACTAAAGGTTGGTATGGGGACGAGCATTGGAATCGTTGTGATCGACATTCTGCTCACGCTCATGGTTGGCCAAGTTACGTTGAGAATGCTTACGTAGACTGGCTCAGTCTGGATACCGGACGGCGGTTAAATACAAACCTTCCGGAGGTGCCGTCGGGCCACCAGCGGGTCTGCTCTTTGCAGCTAAAGCGTCCGCGACATCCGCCGCAGTCCACTTTCCCTCGCCGACCAAAGACAAAGTGCCAACCATATTGCGAACCTGATGGTGCAGGAAGGAACGAGCATGCGCTCTGATCTCAACAGCATCACCAGACCTCGAGACATCGAGCCCGTAGAGAGTCTTAACCGGCGTCTTCGCTTGGCATTCTGTCGCTCGGAAACTTGAAAAATCATGTTGGCCGACAAGCCCTTGGGCCGCCTCATGCATGGCGTCTTCGTTTAGATCTCGCGGCAACCACCATACGCGGTTTTTTTCTAGAGCAACCGGCGCTCGCCTGGTCACGATCCGGTAGAGGTATTGCCGCTCAATCGCCTGGAAACGGGAATGAAAATCATCAGCAACGTGCTCTGCCGTAATGACGGCAATCGGGTGGGGACGCATGAGCGCATTAAGGGCGTCACGCACTTTGAGTCCATCATCGTCACGTGGAATATCGATGTGAGCAACTTGCGCCAACGCATGCACGCGCGCATCTGTTCGGCCCGCGCCATGAACAACTATTTTCGTTTGGCAATACGCGAGTGCGGCCTCTTCAATCACCTGTTGCACGGACAGACCATTCAGCTGTCGCTGCCAGCCAACGAAGTCAGTGCCATCATATTCAAGAGTAAGTTTGAAACGTTTCATGGGCTACGCCTGCCCCGATGTAGCAAGCCATTCTTCGCTCAGAATGGCCCAACGTTCATGATCCCGCCAAATATCATCGATTTTTAAAAATTTTGGGGAAAATCCTTCTTTGCGGAATCCAATTTTTCGAACCAATGCGATCGATGCCGCATTAGCAGGTTGGATATTGGACTCCAGACGATTGAGATCCAACATGGTAAACGCGTGATCCAAAACAAGGGCTAAACCCTCACCCATGTACCCCTGGCCCGCGAGCTCCATATCGGCGTAATACCCGAGGGATCCAGACCGGAAGCCACCCATGACGATATCGTTGATATTCACGACTCCGATTAATCGGTCGTCTTCATTGCGACCGATAAAGAAACCCATCGTCCGACTCTTTGCGACACGGTCTAAGTAAAGGCGATAGCGCCGCGCATCGATTGCCGGAAACACCCAGGGACGGTGGTACTCTTTGCTCGACTGGGTCATGGCAAGGTAGTCGCCCGCCACATCACGGCTTGGTGCGAACAGGTGAACACGTTCTCCACGAGCAATATCTTTGCGGCGGCGTCCGAACATGAAAGCACTTTCGAAAGGCGAACTGAAACTAAGGGGAGTTGTCTACCCGAGACGGGTCCCTGGAGGCAACTCAAAGCCTCTTAAAAAGCTGGATACATCTACCGGGCCCTTACCAGCGCGCTGCACGCGAAGCGGACGAATGAACCCCGTGCTGCACGCCACGGTAAATTGCTCATCAACCACGGTTCCGGGGTCAGCCTTTGCCCCGTTGTCCAAATCAACGCATTCCGCCCGCAGAATTTTGATTCTCTGCCCAGAGAGGTCGACAAAACAGCCAGGAAATGGCGAAAGGCCGTGAATCTGTCGAACGACCGAGAAAGCAGGTGCATCAAACCGCAATGCGGCCTCAGCTTTATCGATTTTTTCGGCATAGGTGACGCCATCATCTGGCTGTTGAACCGGCTCTATCGCGTCAGCCTCTAAGTCGAGCAAGGCCCGGCACACAAGCTGGGCCCCGGATGAGGACAAAGCATCATGCAAATCACCCGCGGTCGTTGATTCTTCGATCGGTAAAGCTTGATGCAGAAGCATCGGCCCCGTATCAAGGCCCGCTTCCATCTGCATAATCGCGACTCCGGTTTGAGTATCACCGGCCATAATCGCCCGCTGTATGGGTGCCGCACCGCGCCAACGAGGCAAGAGTGAGGCGTGTACATTGACGCACCCCAATCTCGGAGCATCTAAAATCGTCTGTGGCAGAATAAGCCCGTAGGCCGCGACCACTGCAACATCAGCGTTATGATCTAAGAATATTTCTTGGGCTTCTGGTTTCTTGAGACTCTTTGGTGTCAGAACTGGCAACCCATAATCAAGGGCACGGGCATGAACAGGACTAAGGCGCTCTTTTTGTCCGCGCCCCGCTGCACGCGGCGGCTGCGCGTAGACAGCAACAACATTATGGTTGGCGCAAAGCGCATCAAGGATTGGCACCGAAAAATCCGGCGTTCCCATAAAGATCAGACGCATAATTTAGTCGTCATCTTGAGCATCTAATTTCTTTGTCTTCTTGAGTTTACGCAGAATCATTCCGCGCTTAAGGCTGGAAATATGATCAACAAATAAGACGCCATCGAGATGATCCACCTCGTGCTGGATCACGACGGACAACAAACCCTCAGCCTCGAGTTCACACGTCTCGTTCTTCTCGTTGAGATAACGCACTTTAATCCGGTCTGGACGCACTAGCTCTTCATAGTATGTAGGCAAAGACAAGCAGCCTTCTTCGTGAACCTTCGTCTCATCTGAAGACCAAAAAATTTCCGGATTAGCAATCATATGTGGCGCAGGAGGTTGATCGGCTCGCGCAGCATCAACCACGATAATTCGTTTGTGTACACCAACTTGAGGCGCGGCCAACCCAACACCTGGTGCGGCATACATTGTTTCGAGCATGTCAGCCATCAGGACCGCCGTCTGCTCGTCGATACCATCGACTGGTAAGCACGCCTTCTTCAATCTTGGATCGGGCGCGATGATGATGTCACGTTTAGCCATAAACTAAGGTCTCAATTCCTCTAACGTCTCGGTGACATAGTCCGCGCAGAACGGACGGTCAACCTATCGACGTCACCGCGTGAACGGCAAGCACCCCGCCGATGATGATCAACGCGACCCCAGTGCCATTGATAACACGACCGCGCATTTCATCTTCTATATCCGACAAGCCTGCCAGACCAGCACCAGGCAACACAAGGCACATGGCGCTCTCGAGGAGCAACAACCACCCGAAGAGCGTGAGAAGAAGAGGTGGGCCGGACCAGACGTTGTGCAGAATCACGATTGGCCCGCCGATAATGAGGCTGACCAGTCCGTTCAGCCGCACACCATTTTGACCCAAAGAACTCAGCATCCGGTAGTACGATTGCCATCTCTCAGTTGCATAGACTTGGCTTAATCCAAGGCCAATAAACACCGGCGCTGCGATCCAAATTATAGCGTCTGGCATTGTCACCCTAATATCGACTTGCCAGCCGACTACAATCTAACGCGGACACGATAGTCGACCTGAAGCTCTCCCCCGGCTGGTACGTCGACCGTCCACTCTGCGTCACCTTGCACCTTATTGTGGGGCAGGTTCGCATCAACAACTTCCCAGTCCCCCATCAAGTTCTCAACAAGGCGCACCCTGACATCTTCGTCCTTGGCATTGCTCACCGTCACGCGATGCGCAGAAATAGTGATGCGTTCAGACGCTCTTAGAAATTCCGTTTGTTCGCGCACAACGGTCACGTCGAAGTCCCGGCCGAGCGTGAACTGCACCTCTTGGCCTTTTGGCGTATGACCAACCCCATCTTCTCCAAGCAATTGGAGCGCACCACTTGAGTCTTGGCCATACACTCGGACGGTTCCAGAAGGCAGCGGAGTCCCCAACCCCTGATCTTCAGTATTGTCGAAAACCAAGGATCGCGTTGCTTGCGATGTTCGCAATTGCCCATTCATTGGGCCACGGGTTGCAACACCATCACTCCGACTCATCAAATCCGTTCTAACGCCAATGGTATTCGCGGATAGGAGCGCCAACTGCTTTGTTTGGCGGTCTGCAAGTGTGACTGGCTTATCGATCGCGTACAGATGAAAAGCGGCCAGACTCTCAGGCATGATCGAATCTGACATGGACGCACTGCGTGATGCCATTTCCATGGCACGCATCATCTTTGGCTGACCCGGCGCCCGGTTGATGTCTCCAGCGACCAACTTCACCGTCGCGTCCGGATAGTCTGTACCGGTCGTATTTGAAATAGTCGCCCAGGCTGACAAATCAATCGTCTTACTATCTGCACTCAATTCAGCCACGTAATCGGCGCGCCACGTGAGGCCGTTCGTCAGATAACTTAGATCTGCTTCAACTTCGCCGTCACCATCACTGGTGATCGCTGCCACGAGCGTAGGCTCAGTTCTCACGCCAGATGGCAAAGCATCAAACACAAGCCGACCAGGAATCTCGGTGGTGATCCGCCCATCAATCTCGAGCACCACGCCATTAGCGACAGCGAGCACCTTGGCCCGTGTCTCTATATCTCTTCCATTTGTAGGGTTAACCCGAACGACACTCACGTCTTGCCCGACCGATGCCTGCAACAACGAGGATTGACTGACGACATCAAAGTCGAACACCTGCTCGCGAACCGTAAAGGAGCCTTCTGAAGATTGAAGCAACGCGGTATTCGGCTGCAGTCGCGTGCTCACATCCGCAAAGGCGAGGTCCGTATCACCGGACGGGAGACGAACGCGGCGGCTATCCCGAACCAGCGCCAAGTCACCGTTGTAAACCGTGACCGCAAGGCCCGTACGCCCCGACGGTGGAACGCTGATTTCCTCAGCCGAGACGGGCAAGCCAGTAAGCAGGGCTAAAACGAAGCACAAAGCAGATTTTTTTTGCGTCAGCATAATCAAGTGTCTCTCGGTCGTGGTTAAAGGATGCTGCGTAAGCTAGTCTGGGGATCATGGCACGGGTATGGCAGGGCGCAAGCCTATGAATTTTCTATCGGATTTAGGTGTGAGCACGGGGGAGTTTGGCCTTGGCCTAGCGCTCGTGGTCGTTGTCATCCTTGGGGTGATCATTGCCGTTAAGGCGGGTAAACCTGACGGAACAGCAGCACTGCAAATGACCACACTTGTCGATTCCCTAACACGGCTCTCTTCAGATCAGGCCGAGCTTCGTGGCCAACTGGCACAAATAGCGGCAAGCCAGGAGACCGGGCGCAAATTGGTCGCTGAACAGCTGCAAGCCCAGGAACGAGAGATTGGCAAAACGCTGAATGATCGCCTTGAAAACGTAACCCAACGTGTTGGCGAATCCATTCAGAAAACATCGGACAAAACATCGGAATCTTTAACGGACCTACAGAAGCGCTTGGCCGTGATTGATGCTGCCCAGAAGAACATCACAGACCTCTCTACCGATATCGTCGGCTTGCAAGACATCCTCTCAAACAAACAAGCCCGCGGTGCCTTTGGCCAAGCGCAGATGGAAGACATCGTGCGCGACATGTTGCCAGCAGACTATTTCAAGTTTGAAGCCACACTTTCTAATGGCAAACGCGTCGATTGCCTGATCACACTCCCCGGCGACCAAGGTGATATTGGTGTAGATTCTAAATATCCCCACGAAGGGTTTGTGCGCCTCATGGAAGCACAGAGCGACGATGAGCGAAAAACAGCCGGGCAAGTGTTTACGCGGGACGTGATCAAGCACGTCCAAGCCATCGCCGATAAATATATCATTCCAGGCGAGACCTCCGACTGGGCTTTGATGTTCGTACCCGCCGAATCTATTTATATGGAATTACACACTAATTTTCAGAACGTGATCCAGGAAGGCTATCGCCGGAAAGTTATTGTCGCGTCGCCATCTTCGTTCTGGGCCATACTACATTCGGTTCGAGCGCTTATTCGTGACACGAAAATGCGTGAGCATGCCGGCGTTATTCAGAAAGAGGTAGGGCTGTTGATGGAAGACGTCGCCCGCCTCGATAAGCGGGTCGGTAACCTGTCTCGACACTTTGAACAGACGGGCAAGGACATCGAAGAGATCCAAACTTCGACCCGCAAAATCGCCCTTCACGGAAGCCGAATCACAAAGGTTGATCTGCAAGGCGAAACACCTGAGGCCCAAGAAGACTTGCTTGGGCAGGATGCCGGGTCGGTCACGAGCCTCGATAGTCGCCGGACGTAACGGGAATGCAATTTAAGGTGGTGTCTGTGTAACTTGACATACCTTATTGCGAGCCCCATATCAGAATTACGCAGAAAATTGATTAAGCCCAATCGCTTACGGGCACACTCATAGGGAGCTGTCAGACCATGGAAATGTCCTCTGTCTTCGCCATTATCTTTGTCTTGCTTGGTATCGTCATTGTTTTCAAGGCGGTGGTGGTGGTGCCTCAGGGCTGGAACTACACCATCGAGCGCTTCGGCAAGTTCACCCGAACATTTTCACCGGGCCTACAGCTGATCACCCCATTCATCGAAAACATCGGCAACAAGATGAACATGATGGAACAAGTTTTGGATGTTCCATCCCAAGAGATCATCACTAAAGACAACGCCATGGTGAAGGTCGATGGCGTTGTGTTTTATCAAGTACTTGATGCGGGCAAAGCGGCCTACGAAGTGCGCGGGCTCGAACTCGCGACTTTAAATCTAACCATGACCAATATCCGGACCGTAATGGGCGGCATGGATTTAGATGAGCTGCTATCTCAGCGTGATGCCATCAACGCACGCCTCCTGACCGTCGTCGACGAAGCGACGAACCCCTGGGGAATCAAAGTCACCCGTATTGAAATCAAAGACATCTCCCCGCCGCGAGATTTGGTTGAAGCCATGGGCCGACAGATGAAGGCTGAGCGGTTGAAGAGGGCAGAGATCTTAGAAGCGGAAGGCGATCGCCAATCCGCAATCCTACGCGCCGAAGGCGACAAGCAATCGCAAATCCTCAAAGCTGAAGGGGAACGAGAAGCATCCTTCCGTGACGCCGAAGCGCGAGAACGTTTAGCCCAAGCGGAGGCGAAAGCAACAACCATGGTTTCGGAAGCCATTGCGCAAGGTGATGTGCAAGCGATCAACTACTTCGTGGCACAAAAATACATTGAGGCAATTAGCGGGTTTGCAACCTCGCCCAATGAGAAACTCGTATTTATGCCAATGGAAGCGTCTGGCGTTATCGGCGCCATCGGTGGCATTGCAGAGCTTGCAAAATCAGCCCTTGCCGAGTCTCAGACCAACACCACTGAAACACGATCAAGCCGTATCCCGGACAGCGGAGCATAAGGGTAATGGAAGACTTCTTAGCAAACGTCGATCATTGGAACTGGTGGATTCTGGCCTTGCTCATGTTCGTCATAGAGTTGGCAATGCCAGGCGTCATCTTTTTGTGGTTGGCCATCGCTGCGACGATCACCGGCGCCCTCGTGTGGATCGTCCCCAACATCGGCTGGCAATTGAGCTTTGTGATTTTTGCCGTGCTCAGCGTCATTAGCATCGTCGTCGGCCGCAAAGTTTGGCGTCCGGGTCATGTGGTGTCGGAAGACCCAACACTTAACAAACGCGCTGAACAATATGTCGGACAGACCTTTACCTTAGACACAGCTTTAGAGAACGGGCGTGGGCGCCTGCACGTGGGAGACGGATCATGGCTTGCCAGTGGGCCAGACTTAGCCGCAGGAACAAAGGTTAAAGTGGTTGCCGTTGACGGGTCCGTCTTAGAAGTTGAGCCGACCTAACGAAAAGAAACCAAAGCCTACTTCGAAGACCGCGAACTGTACTGCCCTGTATTCACAACTTCCGAATCAGGTGGCACCTCAATCCGAACAGTCTTGGTCTCACCAGAAGCTCCAGGGAACTGATCGAAGATCGCTTGTACAATGTAAGGCATGACAGGATCAATCTGACCGTTGGTGCCGGTGCTGACAGCAGACCCTTCAAACACGCGCTTTGGATTTTCGGTGTTATAGGTCATCCCGTCATACAGCACGATATCAACACGACGCGTGTACATCTGCTTGGTTGATGTTCTGTTCTCATAGGGTGCGCCAAAGCCATAACCGAACTGGCTGTGCCGATTGCCAAATCCGAAACCATACCCAAACCCACTATTGCGTGATTTCACATCAGGGCTGGGACCTTCGACGGACCACTTCAGTGTCACGACAAGATCAGGCGTTGCACTCTCACCGCCAAAGATTTTCAATCCAAGACCAGACAGACGCTGCACAATGAGACCTGAGTAGGAGTCGAACGCAAGGCTTTCGTCTTGCTCATCATCAAGCGCAACAATCGCAAACGATTCGCCGGACGGAGCACGCGGCAAACTGTGATGACGCGTGATATCTGAAACGACATACTTTGGGCTCGCGCAGGCGGCCAAACCAAAACTGATGGCCACTGCAGCGAAAGCGTGCTTTGCGAAAGTTTTTGTCATCGCACAGGGTCTCCTGGTTACGTTCGCGTGTCTGTATCAACTATCCGACATACTACACCGCGATAGGCGAATTCCAATTCACAGATACGTCACATTTTGGATGTGCTCGTGATACGGCGGAAATATGGCAATGCCGTGGCGAACATCCAGGCTAAACGGGACGCCGGGCCTTCATGGCAGCGGAAAGCGTTCCGTCATCAAGATAATCAAGCTCTCCGCCGACAGGGACACCGTGCGCCAGGCCTGAAAGAATAACATTCGCACCGTCCAATCGGTCGGCGAGATAGTGAGCCGTGCTTTGCCCGTCAACCGTAGCACTCAGCGCCAAGACCACCTCCTTGACCGCATCAGAGCCGGCCCGGGCGACAAGCCCTGCAATATTAAGGTCGTCTGGCCCGACTCCATCGAGTGGCGACAAGAGCCCCCCAGTGACATGGTACACACCTCGAAACGACGCGCTGCGCTCCAGTGCCCACAAGTCTGCAACATCCTCGACCACGCAAATTACAGACCGATCTCGTTTCGGATCAAGGCACATGGCGCATGGGTCTTGGGTGTCAAAGTTCCCACAAGTGCCACAAATTCTGACGCTCTCTGCAGCACGCTCCAATGATTGAATAAGCGGCTTCATCAAAGATTCTTTTTTCTTGATGAGATCGAGAACGGCACGACGGGCCGACCTCGGGCCTAAGCCTGGAAGTTTTGCCAGCTGACGTATGAGCGCTTCAATATCTGGACCAGCCACGAGGCGTCTTCGTCCTTAAAACGGTAGCTTAAAACCAGGCGGCAAATTCAAGCCGCCGGTAAGTTGGCTCATCTCGTCCTGTGTTTTTGTTTCAAGACGAGCGCGGGCATCATTGGTCGCCGCAACAATCAAATCTTCCAGAACCTCTGCTTCATCTGCTTGGAGCAAAGACGGATCAATTTTGATTCGCTTCATATCGGATTTACCAGTCAACGTGACGGAGACCATTCCGGCTCCCGACGATCCATCGACTTCAATCTCCGTGAGGCGCTCTTGCATCTCACCCATCTTTTGCTGCATTTCCTGCGCTTGCTTCATCAGCGCGCCAAGATTCTTCATTCTTGATCCTCAACCTCAGTCACCCGCTCGATTGCCGAACCGGGAAACGAATCCAATATTGATTTAACGAAGGGGTCGGAGGCCGCTTTGGCAATCTCTTGCTCATGCAGCGTTGGATCACCGGCTTCATTTGAAACACTGACGACCCACCGCTCTCCAGTTTGCTCTTTCAAAAAGGCGCCTAGTTTACCCGCAACATCCTGAGGCGTGCCTTCCTTTGGGCGAATCTCAATACGGCCATGCTCGAAGCGAACAAGATGAACGGTGTGCGTGAGTTGCCCGGCCAGCTGCACCTCACGAGTCAGTTCACACAATGCGACCACATCGGCAAGAGAGGCCAAAGGAGCTGGCTCCTCTGCTGTAACGACAGGAGGCTCATCTACAGCGACATCTGGCACGGGAGCCGAAGCCATCGCGGCCGAAGCCGCTCCGCCCGATGATCCTGAACTGGGGATTGGTGCCTGAGCTTGAGCCGTAGGGGCTGAACTCGACGGTGATGACGATGCTGGCGCCTTAGGGGTAGCGCCGCCCTGGTCGCCAAGCGCCTTCACCGCATCCTCAGGGGTCGGCAAATCAGCAGAGTAGGCTAAACGGACCAATGTCATCTCGACCGCCTGTAATGGCATAGGAGCGGACCGCGCCTCACTTAAACCCTTGAGCAACATTTGCCACGTGCGTGTCAGAATCGGCATCGAAAGAGCGGCTGACATATCCTTACCGCGGGTTCGTTCCGCTTCCGCGACCAACGCGTCATCAGCACCATCAGGCGCTACTTTAAGACGGGTCAGCCAATGGGTCAGCTCAAGCAAATCTTGGAGAACAACAAGTGGATCAGCGCCGGAAGCATACTGATTGGCCAATAAATCTAGGCCACTTTTCACGTCACCGCGCATTACGGAATCTAGTAAATCAAAGACCTGCACCCGGTCTGCCAGACCGAGCATGTCGCGCACTTGCGCTTCACTGACTGTGGGAGTTTCGTCACCAACGGCGGATTGGGATATAGCTTGATCCAAAATAGAAAGACCATCACGGGCAGATCCATCTGCCGCACGAGCAATGAGCGCCAGCGCGTCGTCCGCAATCTGTGCGCCTTCATTTTCAGCAACACTCTTGAACAACGTACTGAGATGCTCGGCGCTGATACGACGCAGGTCAAACCGCTGACAACGGGACAAAACGGTAACCGGAACTTTCCGAATTTCCGTCGTCGCAAAAATAAACTTCACGTGCTCAGGCGGCTCTTCCAGGGTTTTGAGAAGAGCGTTGAACGCCTGATTCGAAAGCATGTGAACTTCATCGATGATGTAGATTTTGGTTCGCGCCGATGTCGGCCGATACCGCACGCCATCAAGAAGCTCACGAATGTCATCAACACCGGTGCGACTGGCCGCATCCATTTCAAGAACATCGACATGGCGGTCTTCGGCGATCGATCGACAATGCTCACAGACACCGCAGGGTGAAGCTGTCGCGCCACCTTCGCCGTCTGGGCCAATACAGTTCAAGGCACGGGCAATAAGGCGGGCTGTCGTCGTTTTGCCCGTTCCACGCACACCTGTCAGCATATAAGCCTGCGCAAGGCGACCAGACGCAATCGCGTTGGTCAAAGTCCGCACAACAGTCTCCTGGCCAACAAGATCGCCAAAGGTAGTGGGACGATACTTACGAGCAAGGACCTGGTAGGCCACCTTAGGTGTCGGCGCGGGCTCGTCGGTCATAGCGCTTTCATTCGTAAGACTATCCAGGCGGGAGTAAAAGGTGAGGTCCTGACGGCGACCCAGGCGGAAACTCGTTACGGCTGCTTCCTTCCGGACCTGACCGGGTTGGCGAGGCGCCCGTCCGCCGCCAGTCCCTCAACCGCACTATATCAAACGTCCAGCCTTCATACGCAAGGGCTTCTAGGGTCCAGACTTGCCAAAGCGGCTCGAACGCTTCAAATAACTGCAGGAACCCTCGACACAACAGAGTTATCCACAGGCATGAGCGACCAAAGCACCCCAACCGGCACCAAAAGACCTGTCGTCCTCTGCATCTTAGATGGATGGGGGCATCGAGAAGAGCAGGAGAATAACGCCATTGCACTGGCCGCGACTCCGACATGGGACCGTTGGACGGGACCAAAAGGGCGCCCCCACGCGCTCGTAGAAACCAGCGGCAGCGACGTCGGCCTCCCGGATGGCCAAATGGGAAACTCAGAAGTCGGCCATATGAACATCGGCGCGGGTCGCGTGGTTCTTCAAGACTTGCCGCAGATCGATACAGCCATCGCCGATGGATCAATCAATAGCCGCAGCGCACTGAAAGAGTATATCGAAGTCCTGCAGGCGAGCCGCGGGGACTGCCACCTTTTAGGCTTGGTATCGCCAGGCGGAGTGCACTCTCACCAAGATCATATGGCGGCCTTAGCGAAGACGATTTCTGCAGCTGGGATTCCGGTGCGCATTCACGCGTTTCTAGACGGCCGCGACACACCGCCAAGCTCTGCCGAAACCTACATGACGCGCTTTCTTGACGATATTTCGGGTCTTAATAACGTCAGCGTAGCGACGGTCAGCGGGCGCTATTACAGCATGGATCGGGACAACCGTTGGGATCGTGTAGAGCGTGGCTACAATGTGATAGCAACTGGAACTGGCTCAACGGCCAATGATCCATTGCAGGCAATTCGTGATGCCTATGCCGCTGGCACAACAGACGAGTTTTTTGAGCCAACGGTTATCGGCAACTATGCGGGTACGGCCGACGGTGACGGCCTCGTCATGGCTAATTTCCGTGCGGATCGAGCCAGAGAAATTTTATCTGCCCTTATAGAACCCACCTTCGATGGGTTTGCCCGTGAGCACGTAACCACATTTTCCGCAGCCCTTGGCCTATCCGAATACTCATCGGATTTATCCAAACATATGTCGGTCTTGTTTCCTTCCGATGCACCTGAACACGGGCTGGGCCAAGTCGTATCAGATGCGGGACTCCATCAACTACGCATCGCTGAGACTGAAAAATATGCGCATGTCACATTTTTCCTGAACGGCGGTATCGAAAAAGAATTTCCGGGCGAGCAACGCACCCTTGTTCCTAGCCCAAAGGTTGCCACGTACGATCTTCAGCCAGAGATGTCTGCGAGCGAAGTGACGAAAAAATTGATTGATGCGATCACGTCTAATCAGTTCGATTTGATTGTCGTGAATTATGCCAATGGCGACATGGTGGGTCACACCGGCATCCTGGCCGCCGCGATGATAGCGGCAGAAACTCTCGATGGATGTTTGTCGCGTCTTGAGGAAGCGATTGAAAACGTTGGTGGTGCCATGCTCGTCACCGCAGACCATGGCAACTGTGAGCTTATGGTAGACCCCGACACCAAAGCACCCCACACGGCTCATACCATCGGTAAAGTGCCTTTAGTACTGGTCGGGCAAACATCTGGTGCGACATTGCATGACGGGCGCTTAGCCGATCTGGCACCCACGGTTCTTGACCTAATGGGCCTACCCCAGCCCACAGAGATGACCGGCACCTCATTACTCAATTGGGATGCCGACGCGACGCGACGTGCTGCAAAGTAAGCCCTCGCTCAGAGACGTCCTTGGCCGTCTCGTAGCCGTCACTCTTATTACGGTCACCGCTACGACTCACGCGTGGGGTCAACAAGATGCCGGCATTCCAAACACCGCGGATTTACAGGCCGTCGAGCGCGACCTGCAACGTGAACAATCCACAAAAGATGAAGCGACACGACAGGCCGAGAAAGCAGCAGCCGACGCCACTCAACTTCAAACGAACATGATCAATGCAGCGCGTCGCATTCAAGACCGCGAACGAACGCTGACCGACCTTGAGACTCAATTGGAAGAGTTAGAAACACGACGCACAGAAATGGCCACAACATTGGCCAATAAAGACGAACAAATGCGCGACGTTCTTCTGGCCCTTGAGAGACTGGCCATTCGACCAACCGACGCACTGATGCTGCAGCCCCTCAAGCCTTCAGATGCCGTGCGGTCTGGCCTTGTGTTATCTGCAGCCATTCCAGCCATCACAAAAAATGCGGCCGACCTAAAAATTGAGCTGGAAGCCTTATATGCCACACGGACGGCTATCGTTGATCGACGAGCATCCTTGGCCTTTGAAACACTCAGCTTGGTTGAAGATCAAACGCGACTTGAAACGCTCTACACAGAAAAAGCCG
>Ga0055584_100002465_pt1 | contig 18277 bp, 17 predicted proteins | sample OSDHelmetaG_FD_58716 | JGI IMG/M metagenome (GOLD analysis project Ga0055584, IMG submission 58716) | Pelagic marine sediment microbial communities from the LTER site Helgoland, North Sea, for post-phytoplankton bloom and carbon turnover... | ecosystem: Environmental > Aquatic > Marine >... | reverse complement strand
GTGCGGTGCTCAATGCACACTTCTCGCCGACGCCACAAGCACGAGTACAGCTCAACGTCGACGCGGCCCAGCTGCGTCGCGCAGTGGTGATGTTGCGACTCACCTCACCGACCTCAATCCGTGCTATCGCGACGCTACTGCCGGTGCTCTATCCAGGCGTGGCTGGTTGAGGCGGAGCAACGCGCCCAGGCGTTCAATGAAAATGAATCGGTGCCGCTGGCGGGTATCAAGGCGGGTGCGCTAGACGAGATGTTCAGCCAAGGCGCGCCGGTGCTGGCCGGGGTGGACCTGGACAGTGGGTTCTTGTTTGGACTGCGTGTCAGTGAACGTCGTGATGGCGCCTCCTGGGCGGCCCATCTGCGTGACCATCAAGCCCAAGGACTCTCGCTGCAAGTGGTGGTCAAGGACGCTGCGCTTACGGATAAGTGCCGGGGTCAACGCGGTATTCCCACAGGCCGAGCAACGCGATGATTGTTTTCACGCGGTAGTTGCGATGAACAAAGTGCGTCGGCATTTAGAGCAAGCAGCCTATCGGGTGATATCAGCGGAGTACGAGGCCGATGCGACGTACACCAAGATATCGTGTCAGGCGCGTTAACAGCGTGACAATGCGCAACGTCGATGGGTGTGGTTGCGCCGGGAAAGTACCCGGCTGGTCGAGCGGTTAGACCGCTTCGAAGCGACGATACATCAAGTGCGCGAGGCGATGGAAGTGGTGTCATTATCGGAGGGCCAATTCATGGGGGCCGACACGGTTGTGACGCGCATCGAGACGGCAGCTCGCGACATGGCGGCACCCGATAGCAGTCACTGCAAGTCGGGCGCCCGGTACCTGCGCGGTCGTGCCCAGGACTTAGCGCTGGCGCTCACAGCGTTGCAACCGCAACTCGATGCGTTGCCTTACAAAGGCGACGATTGTGCGCTGGGTTGCCTCATTTAGCGTCTCATCAAACGGTTGAATAAATCGAACAAACGCGCGCAGCGGCGCGCCGACGCGTGCCACCCCATTGGCGCCTAAGCCAGGCTCAAAGAACGTTTAGGCGATGCACACGCTGACGCGTTACTGACGACGCTGCGCACGGTGTTAGCCGGCCATCACCGCGCCTCCAGCGCCTCCAGCGCCATAGAAGGATTCAACGCGGCGCTGCGACCGCACCTGTATCTGCAAAAGGGCGTGACGCCGCGTTTCTTGGTGCTGTTTCAGGCCTATTACAATCTGCATACGCGCCATTGGGGCTGACACAAAGGCACCCGTGCGTACGAAGTGTTACTCGGCCAATCCGTTGACGATTGGCTCACGCTCATCGGCTACCCGCCCTCCGCGCTACAGCACTGACGGCGCGGCGCACGCGCCGCCCTAAACCCTCGACGTTCGCTCCTTCTGATGCGCTTTCAGACGCACGTGCGACTATGACTTGTGTAAAGGTAAAACGCCTTATTTGATCGGTCCCGCTCCATGACGGTCAAATTCGACCCAACTTTCTCAACTATCAACCAGTTGCGCTGGCCTGCCCTTTTGCTCCCACACTCTGGTCCGTGCGGAGAGGACGAAACCACTTGCTCATCAGCCGAAAGCCAAGCACAAACGGAATTGGTCTACTGACTCGAACAGTTTGGTAGATGGCTTGTGTTGGCGCTCGGTTGCGCCAGAATAAGGCCTTGGTCGTGATGAAATAGCCGTCAGCGTTGGCCACGTATTGACGTTTCAGTTTTAAATCACAGCGAAACCGGAGTCACAATCCATGGGTAACAACAAGGGGACAACACCTCCCGAATTCAGTCGTAGTAGTAGCCGTGCATATGGCGGTTTTGCAAAAACGGAGGTCCTACCTCCAGACCCTGAATTGACCTATACCGACCCCGGCACGCCGATGGGCGATCTTATGCGCCGATTCTGGCAACCCGTGTGTCTGTCGGAGGAGCTCACCGACGTGCCTCGGGCGATTCGCATTCTCGGCGAAGACTTAGTGGCCTTCCGTGACAAATCCGGGCAGGTTGGCGTTTTACATCGCCACTGTTGCCACCGCGGCGCTTCTCTTGAGTTTGGCATTATCCAACAGACGGGCATCCGCTGTTGCTACCACGGCTTTCAATTCGACGTCGACGGCACGCTCAAGCACGTTCCGGGCGAGCCTGACGGAGGCGAACGGATGGCCAAGACCGTTAGCCAAGGCGCTTATCCTGCGTTCGAGCGTTACGGCATGGTGTTTGCGTATTTGGGTGATTTCGACGACATGCCAAAATTCCCCGATTGGGAATTTTTCCACACCTACGATGATACGGAATTCGTCTCGTACTCCAACATCTATCCGTGCAATTGGCTGCAGGTGTTCGACAATATTCCGGATCAGACCCATACCTCGCAACTTCACAGTCCGACCATGCGCGTGATCAGTGAAGACGATGACGGCAGCTATCCAACGACAGCTTTGAATCCAGTGTTCGCGCAGGTCCCGGTGATGGAGTACTCCCGCGTGCGCGACGGGACGGCGATGGCTTTCAGCGCTGGGCGCCGCGTCGGCAAGGAGCGAATATGGGTGCGCCTGCAGGATGCCATCCTGCCGAATCTCACGCTTCATCCTTACACGGCGGAGGACGGCAAAGAAGCTAATTACTTCCATCGCATCTACATGGTGCGATGGTACGTGCCCGTCGACAACGAGAACAGTATCGTGTTTGGCATCCGTATGTTCGGTGAGTCGATCGACCCTTACGGAGCTGGTAAGAAGGAAGAATGCGGCTACGACAAGACCGACTTTCTCGATGGGCAGACTGGAAACCGACCTCGTGAGGTAAGCCAACGTACGCCTGGTGACTGGGACGTTGTCACCAGCCAACGGTCAATTGCGCGACACGCGATGGAGCACCCGACCAAGGAAGATGCTGGGGTTTACATGAACCGGAAAAACTTGCGCGAGGCGGTGCGGCGCAAGAATCCGCACATGGAACAAGCCTTGGTGCATGCGCGTGCAAACGCTGGTCAGCGCAATCGCGTGTATACCAACAATACGATTCTTGATATTCCCGTCCAAGAGGGCCGGGATGACGAGGAACTCGTGCGTGAGGCGTGTCAGAAAATGCTCGAGATCGTCATTGCGGGGGACGCCTATGAAGGTGCCGAACGCGATACCTTCATCCGCAATGCAATGAAAGAGTACGAACAGTCCTACGCCAAAGCAGTGGCTGCGGCCTAGGGCGCAACCGAATCTTTTCCAATTCGCTGCGGCTTGCCATTACCCGTGATGGTGCCGATACATACTGGTCGAACAAGTGGTTCGGGAGACTTAGTGTTACGTGCTCATTTTGACCAAGATGCTGGACACCAATTCGGTCTTCGGTGGGATAGAGTTCAGAGCCGACGCTATCCCACCAATTAGCGCATAGGCGAGACGCGACTATGGATTTCGATTTTATTATTGCAGGCGCCGGGTCCGCCGGTTGCGTCCTAGCTAACCGGCTCTCGGCTGACCCGGCAAACCGAGTGTTGTTATTGGAGGCCGGGCCGACCGACAGCAATGTCTGGATCCATGTGCCGCTTGGCTTCGGCAAGAATTTGACCAATGCGAATGTTAACTGGTGCTTCGAGAGTGCGCCGGAGACCAGCGTTGGGGGCAGGCGTGATTACTTACCGCGCGGTAAGGTTCTGGGTGGTTCCAGCTCCATCAATGGCATGGTCTACATGCGCGGGCAGCGGCAGGATTATGACCATTGGGCGCAGCTTGGATGTCGTGGCTGGTCGTATGACGACGTGCTGCCGTACTTTCGCAAGGCAGAGAACAATTCCCGCGGTGAGGATGAGTTTCACGGCGTCGGTGGCCCGCTGCAGGTCACCGATTTGAGCGAACGCACGGCTATCGTTAAAGCATTTGTAAAGGCTGGCCAGGAGGTCGGGCTGCCGTTCAATCCAGATCTGAACGGGGCGGAACAGGAGGGCATTGGATTCACGCAAGTGACGATTGCAAACGGGCAGCGTAACAGTACCGCGTCCGCCTATCTGAAACCGGCGAAGAAGCGCTCGAACCTCCATATCGAAACCGACGCTCATGTACACCGAGTGCTGTTCGATTCGAAACGCGCGAACGGGATTGCCTATGACGTGCGCGGTGAGCGGCGAGAAGCCCGAGCTGCCCGCGAGGTAATTCTGTGCGGCGGTGCTTACGGCTCGCCGCAAATGTTGGAACTATCCGGAATAGGCGACCCGCAACGCCTCGGTGAACTCGGCATTGACGTACGCCACCCGCTGCACGGCGTCGGCAACGGCTTGCAGGATCATCAAATCTTTCGCATGCGCTGGCGCCTGAAGGGTGCGGCCGGCACGTTTAATGAACGCGTGCGCGGTTTGCGCGCGTTGTTCGAAGGCATCAACTACGTTGTGCGCCGTCGCGGTGTGCTGACCAACCCCACCAATCCAGTAAACGCATTTCTTCGTTCGCGCCCGGAGCTGGCTGCCCCGGATGTGCAAATTCAGTTCTTGCCTGCTAGCTATAAGTCCGTGCGTGACCGAACTCTGGAGCGTGAGTCTGGGGTCACCATTGGGCCTACGTTACTGCGGCTGGAAGGTCGTGGTTCGGTCCACGCCCAGTCCACCGACCCTCATATGCCGCCTGCTATTCTCACTAACTTGCTGGCGACCGAGAATGACTGCGCCACCGCAGTTCGGGCCATGCGATTTACCCGCAGGCTTATGGAGGCGCCAGCGCTCCAGCCTTTCTATGACCACGAGTTGACCCCGGGTGTGCAAGTCCAAACCGATGATGAGTTCGCCGATTATGCACGCGAAATCGGCGCATCGAACTGGCACCCGGCGAGCACTTGCCGCATGGGGCCGGACGGTGACGCTGGCGCGGTTGTGGACACTGAACTGCGTGTTCGGGGTGTAGCTGGGTTACGCGTTGTGGATGCGTCTGTCATGCCAACGGTGGTGTGCGGAAATACCAATGCCCCGACGATCATGATTGCGGAAAAGGCTGCTGAGTTAATTCTTCGAAGTTAAGCGAAGTGCGTTCATTACGATCGCCGCAACTCCTGCTCCCGCCCCGATGCACCACCGCGCCAGCTACGGGATAAGTGCGCCGATGTACGTCAATGTTTGACCGCTAGCTTAAGCTTTCGAAGATGCCCACCAATCACGATCATCGCTAGCGCGCCGCGATCTTCTAGCACTGTGACATCGGCTAGCGGATCACCATCAACGAGTAGTAGATCGGCAAGATAACCAGTGCTGACGAGGCCCAACTCATGGGCACGGTTCATGATGGCGACACCGACGTGGGTCGCCGCTTGCAACGCTTGGCTTGGCGAGAATCCAAAATGCCGCACGAAGTGGCCCAAATCCCTCGCGTTGCTGCCTTACGGATTTACATCGAAGCCGTAGTCACCACCGATGACCATGGGGATGCCGCGTTCGCGCATCCGTGCGTGGCTGACACAGCTTGCGTCAAATATCGCTTGTAAGCGCTGGCGCAGAACGCCCGCTCGATCACTTGCGTCGTCGCGCAAGCTGTTGAGTCGTTCGATGACGATGCCAATCGCGGGCCCAGTGAAAATCCTGTCTTTGACCGCCTCAAGCATATCGAGCGCTGCGTCGTCGGCGAAGTCGCAGTGATAAATGATGTCGACCCCGTGACGGACTGCGCGTTTGATAGACTCCGGCGCGCGCGTGAACGGCCACTCGCCGACCAGCCACGTGCGCGGCCTCGACGGCTGCTTCAATTTCGGCGTCTGTCATCACGGTATGGGTTGCGAGCGCGCTCTCGACGCCAGCGTCCCCGGAAATGTGAGCTTAATGATGTCTGCGCCTTCCCGAATGCAAAGACGCACCGTTGCCCGCATTGCATCGGCCCCATCAACTACCAGTCCAAAACTCGACATGGCTTGGTGTAGAAGGTCGGAATCACCGAGACCGCCGGTGACCGTCAGTTCAGGGCTGGCGGCGAGCATGCGCGGGCCGACTACAGCGCCACTATTGATGGCGTTCCGCGCTGCGATGTCCGCACGGATCTTGGCACTCGCGGCACTGCACAGACTGGTGAATCCGCTGTCGAGCAAGCGCTGCGCGTTGAGCAGCGTAGCAATCGCATGATCCTCTGGTGGCACCTCGCCAAGAGCCTGAGCCCGCGCTGCGTCAAGAAACGACGGATGCGCATGGCCTTCCACCATACCCGGCATCAAGAACCGCACACCCGCATCGATGCGGTCGCAACTGTCAGGTACGGTGGCGTCGGCATTCGCCATCACCGCGCCGATCCGAGAACCTTCCACCAGGACCGTGCCTGGTTATGGAGTGGCGCCAGTGCCGTCCCAGATCCGCGCGTTTTCTATGGCGATGTTAGCCACATGGGGCTCCCGAACTGAAGATGATCATGAGGTCTAGCATAGTTCACTACGCACACGAATCCTCAGCTAGCGATGAGGCGAAAGAGAAAGTCCTTGTCGTCGGCTTTTAGCAGAAACCGCGGCGTACGAATGCTGCCTATCCATCCGTCCACCGCGCCCATGGATTTGACTAGGTGCTCGACTTTGTACTCGAGCGCATCGGCGCCTTTGTTAAACAGCGCAAAATACGCCTGTCCGGCACTGTTCATGTGGAGGTGCAGTGCATAGTCACAGCGCTACGCTTGTAGGACTCTAGCCATACCGCTCGGCGTGTGTCCGAAAAAGAACCCGCACACGAACCAGCGTCGGCCATCTTCCTCGATCAAACAGCCGGCGGCCCGCGGTGTCATCAGCTGCTGGAATCACGCCCTAGGAGCACCTGCTGGACCCGTGTCAGTCCCGTGCTGACACGCCAACTGGGATGAGGAATCCATCTGGAGCCGGTGCGACTCGCTGAGACGACCGGTGGAGCACGGCTTGGGCGGGTGTCAGTACTCGTGAAACCCCCGGCTGGAGGGCGCCATCAACCGTGCCCCCCAGAATCGAGTAACCCACTGAATTCTGCACCCTTCACTGGACCGCTAGGTACACCATCGCTGCGGTCACTTTACTAAATGGCGAGCCCATAGCACCTGCTGATCTCATCGGGTGGACCAACGAACGCGTTAGCGCCACATTCCAGCGCATAGCCGATTGTTTTGTTGGCGCAGAATTTCCCAGAAACGCCGCAGGGAAAACTCTAAAGCGGGACATTCGCGAAAACTATTTAGTTGCGGCAAATGAAACCTGATCGAAAACAATGAGTTGAGTAGGCAGGGCGTTACAATGGCCGGTGTCGCGACAGTCGAGAACTTCGTGCAAACGCCTCGTCTCATTCTTATAGCGCGTGCGGGCCTGCGGAACGTCTTCAGGGAAGTAGCGTTTGAAGCTGACGGCCTGCCCTTGCACCGGGCCGATGCCACCCATCTAGAACACCAGCCACTGAATGACGATGCTGCGTTCCTTCACATCCGTGGGCATATGCTGACCCGTCTTCTTGGCAAGATAAATCAAAATGGCGCCGGACTCGAAAGGTTTGACGGTGCTGTGAAATGGGACTCATTGTCAGTTGCCGCGTTGCTCGCTAGATTGGGGTGCGGCACGATACCTGCCCGTCCGCGGACGTTGGGCGCGTTTACCCTGTGGCACCCCCAACGTGTCACCTCCGTAGGCTGTGCCGACTCTTTGAACAAGACCGCCTTATTCCGCGGCGCTTCGCGCGCAAAACGCAAAGATCATCGTGCGCTATGCCTTGATACCATAGTTGTGACAAAGTCTAGGCACCACTGAAAGCGGCTGACCTTGAAATAAGGACCGCCCATTGTTCGCTACGATTCGCTACCGATACCCTCTCCACTTAAGATGCGGCAGGGCATCACGCGTCTGAGAGGTCAAACACATGAAGCGGCCGTTCCACTTGGCCTGGTTCCTTTCGCAAGGCTATGGCCCCAAAAGCTGGCGCACTGAGTGGCCCGGCAGCGACATCCGACGATGGATGATGCCAGACCTGTTTGTCGAGCTGGCGAGAGGCTTGGAGCGCGCGTGCTTTGATTATTTGATCATCGAAGATTCGTCGAACGTGCCTTACACCTATCAGGGATCGCACGATACATATCTCAAGCACGCTGCCAGCACCCCAAAGCTCGACCCGGCCGTGCTTGTACCGTATCTGGCGCAGGCTACAGAGCATCTTGGCATCGTGCCGACGCTTTCAGTGTCTGAATATCCACCCTACCTATTGGCGCGGCTGGTTAACTCTCTCGACCATGTGACTGAGGGCCGGATCGGCTGGAACTGCGTTACCGGGAGTAATGATGGCGCCGCGCAGAACTATGGGCGGGACAAGCATTACCCTCACGATGAGCGATATGACATTGCTGATGAGTTCGCCGACGTAGTCACGCGGTTGTGGGAGGCGTGGGAGCCTGATGCTGTCGTCCTTGATCGCGACGCGCCAATGTTTGCCGATGGCGCCAAGGTGCATCCGATCCATCATGAGGGAAAGTACTTTCAGTGCCGCGGACCACTCAATGCGCCGCGCTCTCCGCAAGGTCGTGTACCGATCTGCCAGGCAGGCGGCTCGCCCCGCGGACAACGTTTCGCCTCGCGCTGGGCCGACACGATCATCACCGAAGGTGGTGGTAGCGTCGAGAACATGAAGAAGTATCGCGACAATATCCGTGGTCAGGCCGCGGAGTTCGGCCGCAATCCCGACGACATCAAGGTGCTTTTCCTTGCACAACCCATCATTGACGTATCGATGGAAGCCGCGCGTGAGCGCCTACGTATGAAGGAGGCCGAGGCAGAGCAGCATATCGACCTACATCTATCAGGCATGTCGCGCCTTACCGGCATCGATTTTTCTAAGTTCGATCTCGACGAGCCGCTGCCCGAGCTTACCACCAACGGCCATCAATCATCGCTCGCTAAATGGATTGGCAAGACTCCGCGCTCGATTGTGAAAACCTACGGCAGGAAGGCGGGAATTGACTTTACAGGCACGTCCGACCATGTTGCCGGGATGATGCAGGAGGTGATGGAAGAAGTAGGCGGCGACGGCTTTCTGCTCTTCAACAGCTACTTTGACCGGCGCTACATCGTCGAGGTGTGCGACGGCCTGGTTCCAGAATTGCAGCGTCGAGGGCTAACGCGTAAGGCCTACGCGCACCGCCACTTGAAGGACAATCTGCTGGAGTTCTAAGCGTCGTAATCAGTTTGAAGTGAACACATTCTTTCGCCATCTGCATCGCGCCCGCGGCATCCAAGCCATTGGCGTAGCCGCAGCATTGGACGCGCACTCATCAACGCTTGATTGGATTCGCTCAAGCGGCGTGCGTTCCTTTGTCTATGACTTCGAGCTAGGAATCGCCAGCACGCGCGCGCCTCGCAGCTGGATCGAGAAACTCTTGTGACCGGGGCTTCTGGCAACCTGTCAAGCGAAGCGAGCCCTGCGATGAAGGGTATGGCGCTCCTGGAACAAGCGCGGGCTCGCGAAAGTACGCTGCATCGCTCAGGCGTGCGCGATGGTTATCGGAAGTTGCTCACACAGGGGATCGAACTTGTCACGAAGGCGGTGGAAGGGCCCTGCGACCACCATGACCGCACAAGACTTCGCAAGCGTCTCGTGGTTGCTCATGCCGCTCGTTCGGAAGACGCGCGATACGGCGCTGGCGCTCTTTCGCGAAGTGCCCAAAGGGCCCCAACCCTAACTGACTGCGAACAGGGTTGGCGTAGGGTTGCCTGCATCGTGGACAATGCGCGGGATTCAGCGAAAGAAGCTCGGCGCCTCGCCAAGATCGTGAATGACTATCGTTCGAAACAGCTCGCTACCAGAGCAGAGCGAGCCGCGCAAAATGCCGAAAATACTTTGAATGGGCGCAATAGGGCCTACACCTTCTTCACCACACCAGGCTTTTCCTTTGGCGAGGGGTGGTATCTTGCTGGTGCATCGCTGTTCGCTGAACTCCCCATTCAAGTGAAGAGCGGTACGCCTCAGGAAGCCCAAGCCCTGCAATTTCTGCGTGACGTTGGTCTAAGTGAACGACTCCTACCCTATCGTTCGCGACCGGCGAACCCAAAACACCTCACCGATATTATCGCGACGACATTTAGGCGAGACCCGGCCGCGGCACAGATAAAGCTTCGTGGCGCTTTTCTAGGAGAACAACCGGCACCAACCTCCATTATCCAGTGGCTACGCGAAAAAGTCGGGATCGACGCCAATGAAAAGGTGTTGCTCTGGGTGCGTTCGAGTGATCACGACGCCCATCGCAACACGGCATTCGATGAGTTCGAACAGCTCGCGCGAGTGACGCTCGAAGCCGGGCTCACGCCCGTCTACTTCGGTGACGCCATTCCCTTGGACGTGACCCTCCCGGGAGGCATCGACCTCACCTTATGCTGGAAGGCTTCCCTCTTCCAGGGGCCTTCCATGCGCCGCGCGCAACTCCAGCTCTTCGAAGAGCTGCGACATCAACATCGGTTAATTGGTCAGGTGGGTGTCACCACTGCGGGCATGGATGGTCCGGCATTGATGGGCTTGCCTACGGCATATCTAACGGATGTGCCAAATGTACGGTTGGGTAAATGGGTCGGAACTGTTCCCGGATACGTGGAAGTGCTCCGCAAGCCGGGCTATTTTGGCGAGATTCGCGACTACCTTCAGAAATGGCGATGTTGATTTGCACTGAAACCTGACCCAAGTTTTGCATCCAAGAATGACCCACTCAACTTTGGCCAAATGCTTTTGTGACGCCATTATCCTTCGATTCACCGGTTCATTGTTCGATGCAAATCTCTAGCTCAAGTGGATCAATCCTGGGCGCAAATCAACAGTCACACCGCAGGTTGGAACCTACCGTAACTCTGGGACCCGAGAACCCCATAACTGCTTGTCTTTTCAGGAAGTCGTCTGGACCCCGAGGTACATCGTGATCGTGGGAAGCTGTGCGCCTACCTTTAGCCAGCTGCGGTATCCGCGCATGTTTGCGGTGGCCGTTTGGCGCTGGCCGCAGAGTTTCCTGAGCGAACAGTATCGCTGTTCGCAGTAAAGCCAGGTTAACTGCAAAAGACCACCAAAGTCCCTGTTGACCTCGCCAGTGGCTGACGAAATACGCGGTGACTTGCACAAACCAATACCTCGACATAGGTGGTTGGTTGGGCCCGAACTGATGCGGTCGTTAGTCTGCATATTGCATGAGTGCGCGGACAGACCACGCCGGGCCGTTGTAAGTGTTCTGAGCAACGCTGACTGAAGCTAGCGTCACCATCGAGCGATGGCGTCGACGGTACAATGCGCATTGTGCGCACCGCTCGCAAAACTACATCACGCCAGAGATGGTATACGTTCAACGTACCCAGTTTGAGAACTCCTAACAGCGCACTGACCCAAAGTTTAGGGCACTCCAAGTCGCCGGTTCGACTCCTGCACGGCCCATCAAACGAACGACGTTAGCATCAGCGCTATCGTAGATCTCGCGCGACTTGGCTGCTCACAATTGCCCGCCGTTCACATCGATTGTTTGTCCGTTTACAAAATCGGCGTCAGAGGACGCGAGAAACGCAATGACTTTGGCCTGATCTTCGGCCACAGCGATGCGGCCAAGCGGTACCTTGGCAATTTCTTCGCTCTGGTTCTGCTCATTGCGTACTTCCCAGTGCGGCATCAGCCGCTCGGTCAGGGTCAAGCTAGGCGCGATCGCGTTGATGCAAATCCCGTATGGCCCCAGCTCGAAGGCCAGTTTTCGGGTCATGGCGATGATGCCGCCTTTGGCAACAGCATAAGGCGAGGAGCTTTTGAAACTGGTGCCACGCCCGGCAACAGAAGCCAAGTTGACGATCTTGCCCGACTTCTGCGCTTTCATGTGCGGTACGATAGCATTGGTGAAAATGAACGTGGCGGAGAGGTTGAAGTTCAGGATCTTTTGCCAGTCTTCGAATGGCATCTCGTCAATCTCGGCCGCGGGGTTGTCGATAATGGTCGAACCGCCAACCGCGTTGACCAGAATATCAATGCGCCCGAACTCGCCCACCACTTCTTGCACGGTGCGCCGCGCCTGGATTTCGTGCGTAGCGTCAATGCACTTTGACACTACTTTGCCCGCTTGATTGTCTAGTCCATCTACCAAAGCGTCTAGACGCTCTTGCTGATTCTCCACAGCAACCACCGTGCCGCCTTCACGCACAACGATCTCAGCCATCGACTTGCCGATCCCTGCTCCAGCAGCAGTGATCAGCGCAACTTTTCCTTCAAAACGCATCAGTTCAGCCTTCCATTTTCTTGCGCAGCAACAATCTGCGCCGGTTCCGCTTAAGTCCGTGATGAATCCACCTGAGGCCGCGCGAACAGCGAATCAGAGCGGCTAAGAGGGCCACACTTTTTCAAAGGCCCACATCACCGCCTCAATGGCGAAGATAACCGCACCTAATATCAGTGCAAGCTTTCCGAATACGAAAAGATAGCCCAGCATGTAGACCCACCATGGAGCCTCCTCGGTGTCCTGCTCTAGCTCAGGTTCCAAGGGCTCTACGTCTCTTTTCTCATCCACCAGATTCTCCTCTTGGCGTGGCCAGTCTCTGGTCTTGCCCCAGTTTAGTGAATTGTTGAGTTAAGACGCGATTGAATCCGCTCAGCATAAGACTATTCATCATGTTGGTTGTTTGCGTAGGCTGCCGCGCAGGATATCGAAGTTGTTAGGGCGGTACGAACCTGCCGTTGAGAAGGCATCAAGCAGGATCTTGAGATCGCGGGTATCAAGGGCATCTAAGTTCTAACAGACCACAATATCTGGGCCAGTAAGCACGGTTTTACTCAAGTCAAAATCGAACAACAATTTTGTTTGAGAATTCGCAAGCGTGTTCGAGCTTGCGCTGATTGATCTATGCGGCGCGTTGTGTCTCGAGCTGTGCGTGGTGCTGCGACCGCACAGCACGCACAGGCTTGCCGTTCGTGGCCCGTATTCACCTACGAGCGGCAAATAAACACCGATCGAGTCAGCAGATCCGTTTCGCCTAGCGCCTCATACGCGCCGGTAACCGCGCCCTGGATGTCCTTCGCTTAATTCACTGGTGCCATATATCTTCTCCCGCAAGGTGCCCGGTTGGTATTCCTTCTGCACCAGTCCGCGGTCTCGTAGCACTGGTACGACGCCGTCGATGAAATCAACGAAGGTGCCGGGGGTGGTGCAGTAGGTGAGATTAAAACCATCAATGCCGGCATCGAAAAACGTTCCGAGTTCGTCGGCAACCTGTTCCGGAGAGCCGATGAGAAAGCGTCCAGCGGTCCGAGCACGGATAAGATCGCGAAAGGTCTTCTTCTTATTGGGCTCGGCCTCTATCAGGCTCTTTGTCCATCCGCGCATCGAACCGGTCTGGATAGTTTCCAAAGACGCGTCGAGGTCGATGTTGCTCAGATCAATGCCGATGCTGCCACTGATATGCGCGAGCATCCCATCCATGCTGATTTGTTCCATCAGTTCTTCCGCTTTTTGGCGTGCTTCGTGTTCTGTGGCACCCACCACCGGCGTGATGCCTTGAAAGAACTTGATCGAGGCCGGGTCGCGTCCAATGCCCGCGGCCTGGGCGCGGATATCTTTGATGACGTTGTTGGGGCCCGCCAGAGTCTCCTTTGTCTCGACTACGAATACGCCTTCGGCATGGCTGGCCGCAAAGGCTCGACCGCGAGTGGAGGAGCCGGCCTGAAACAGCAAGGGCGTGCGTTGCGGCGAGGGTTCACTGAGATGCGGTCCTTCGACCTCGTAGACTGGCCTTTGTGGTTGATCGGGTGGATCTTCGATGGGTCAGCGAAGCGCCGGTTGACCGTGTCTCGCAGCACGGCCCCGTCTTCCCAGCTGCCTTCGAGCAGCTTGTAGATGACCTCCAAGTATTCGTCCGCGCGGTCATAGCGCTCGTCGTGACTCGGAAGCCCGCCGAGCCCAAGGTTGGTGCCCGCGTTGCGTAGATAGGTGGTCACGATGTTCCAGCCAACGCGGCCTCGCGTCAGATGATCGAGCGTGGAAAGTTGGCGGGCAAAGGTAAAGGGCGGTACTTAGAAGATCGAGCTCGTATAAGCAAACCCGAGATGTTCGGTGTTGTGCGCCATCGCCGAGATCAGCATGGCGGGATCATTGATGGGGATCTGCATCGCCTCTACGATCGAGGTCTCTCCGCTGCCCCGGTAAACGTCATACACGCCGAGTACGTCGGCCATGAACAGGGCGTCGAAACCGCCCTTTTCTAATATCACTGCCAACTCCACCCAAGGCTCGAGGGTGTTGTATTCGAGCTGGCGTGTATCGGGACGCGTCCAAAGACCTTGTTGTATATGTCCGACGCAATTCATCGAGAACGCGTTGAGAAGCATGCGACGAGGAGGGTCCACCATGACATTTCACTTCCTGGCTAGGTTCGGGCGGAGCGGTCTATTAGCTCAACTAAGATAACCACTTTGCGGCGCACGCGCTTGTCCCGCGGTCGGACTGCCATTTGTTAGGATTAAAGTCGGAGCCCTGTTATTCCTCTTTGACGTCCTGCGGGTTGAACTAATGATGTCGTGCACGCTTGTGCCTGCCGAGGCGGCATCTTTACGGCAACATGTGCTAACTAGATAGTCGAGCTGCTCTCATCACGGACATCGCCAGCTAAATTTGCGCTTACGATGAGGCGGCGTTTTGCCAACCGCCAATTTTGCCCAGCGCCCAGGTTCATCGCGCCGAGCGTTGGGCCTGAGCTTGAGGTTTCGCCAATCGTGGCGCACTGCGCTGCTTCATCGACCATCACTGCTTAGGCCGGAAGTACTGCTTGTAACACGGGTCATGGGCGTTTACTTTTCTCGCATTCTCATTGCCGGTTCGCTCAGGCAACGGTAGATTGGTTGCTGACCCTTAATCTGCGGGAATTTTGCGAGCCATGACTTCTAAGCGCTTCGATATCGTCATCGTCGGCGCCGGCTTTGCCGGCCTGTACATGTTGCATCGCGCCCGCAAGCTTGGCTTATCGGCTCTTGTGCTGGAGGCTGGCTCCGGGGTTGGCGGCACCTGGTACTGGAATCGCTATCCCGGCGCGCGCTGCGATATTGAGAGCTTGCAGTACTCCTACCAGTTCGACGAGGAGCTGGCGCAACAATGGGACTGGAGCGAGAAATACGCACCCCAGTCGGAGATTCTGAAGTATGCGGAGCATGTAGCCGATCGGCATGACCTGCGCAAAGACATCCAATTCGACACGCGCATCGCTTCAGCTCGGTATGACCAGGCCTCAGCGCAATGGACACTGACGGCGCACGATGGCACTCAGATAATCGGGCGTTTCTATGTGATGGCGACCGGTTGTCTGTCAGTTCCGAATCAGCCTGAGATTACAGGCATGAACGATTTTACTGGCCGAACTTACCAAACCGGCCGCTGGCCGCATGAAGGCGTGGACTTAAGCGGCCAGCGCGTTGCGCTGATCGGCACGGGCTCCAGCGCGATCCAGTCGATTCCCTTGATTGCTGAGCAAGCCGCTGCGTTGACCGTATTCCAGCGCACACCAAATTACGCCATTCCCGCCCGCAATCAAGCCATGGAACCGGCTTATGCCGACGCGATAAAAGCCCGCTACAAGGAGTTCCGAGAGGAGGCAAGCAAGACCGGCCCCAGTATTCACGCGGTGTTCAATCCGGACTCGGTGCTGGATGCGAGTGATGAAGAGCGTGAGCGCCGCTACTGGGATCGGTGGAAGCAGGGTGGACTGACCTTCATGGGTGCGTTCGGAGACCACATGTTGACCCAACAAGGCAATGACTACGCTGCCCAATTCGTGCGCGACCGCATCCGGGATATCGTCAGCGATGCGGTGACGGCGGACAAACTATGCCCGACTAACCTGATCGGCGCGAAGCGATTGTGCGTCGATACCAATTATTACGCGACCTACAACCGCTCGAATGTTTCGTTAATTGATATCCACGAAGAACCGTTGGAGCGGATTGAAGGCAACGTCCTATACGCCGGCGGAAAGGCGTATGAGATCGATGCCCTGGTCCTCGCAACTGGCTTTGACGCGATGACCGGCGCGCTGCTGGCCGTAGATATTCAGGGGCTGGACGGGTCTCGCCTGCAGGAGCGTTGGGCGCGAGGGCCGTCGAGCTACCTGGGCTTGGCTATGGCAGACTTTCCGAACTTGTTTACCGTGACCGGGCCGGGCAGCCCTAGCGTATTCACCAATATGATCCCTCACATCGAGCAGCAGGTGAACTGGATCAGCGACTGCATCGCGCATATGCAGGAACGCAATTACCGCTACATCGCCACCGAGGCCGTGGCTGAGAAGGCCTGGTGGGAGCATGTGCAGGACGTAGGCGAAGTTGGCCTGAAGGGCTCCGTTGACAGTTGGTATGTCGGTGCGAATGTTGCGGGCAAGGCCCGTGGGATGATGCCTTATCTCGGCGGTTATCCTGCCTATTGCGAGAAGTGCGATGCCGTCGCCGCTGCTGGGTATGAAGGTTTTGTGTTCGGATAGTGGCTCAGACCAAAGATGGCCTTACCATTTCTTCCGGTTGGCTCATTGCGCACATCGCGTTGACCTTATCATCGGCGTATGTCTTGTTGAGTGCACGAGTCTCGTCTTTTAGCCGATAGTGGACTGACTATCGGTGAGGCATCTATGCGGCCGGTGTTCGAGCCGGCTGGTGCAAGGGAAGCTCGCGCTGCTAAGGGCATAAATCTTGGCCCAATCCGTTTACGTGACCGACTCACGCAATAGTCGCGCCGCCGTCCACAATCAACTCGGTTCCAGTAACGAACGACGATTCTTCTGAGGCTAGAAACAACACAGCGTTGGCAATTTCGTCCGGATCCGCAAAACGTCCAAGTGGTACTCGGCCCAGGCGCTCGTCGCGAATTGGTTCTGGCAGCGCGGCGTAGCCCATTTGTGTCTCAACCGGACCTGGATGCACTGAGTTGCAACGAATTCGGTCTTTGGCCCCCAGCAGAGCAACCGATTTTGTCATTAAGCGCACGGCACCCTTTGACGCGCCGTAGTGCGTGGCGACTGATGCGCGAATACCCGCGGTGGAGGAAATATTCACTATTGAGCCGCCGCCGCGGGCCCGCATCGCTGCCATGACCGCTTTGGCGCCCAGAAACGGGCCCTTGGCGTTTACCGCCAGCACCAGATCCCAATCGGCTTCGTCAATGTCCTCCAGCGGCGTGCGCTGATAGATACCAGCATTGTTGACCAGGATGTCCACGCCACCCTTGTTTGCCACCAAGGTGGCGACGGCGGCCTGCCAGTGCTCGGTGCGTGTGACGTCTAGGTGCACCGCGCGAGCCATGCCACTGGGCGAGGTGTCTGCGGCGACCGCCGCAGCTGCAGCTAGATCAATATCAGCAACGACGACATATGCGCCTTCCGCAACAAATCGACGCACAACGGCGGCGCCGATGCCGCGACTACCACCAGAGACCAAAGCAACCTTTCCTGCCAACTGCATCATGTTTCTCCAATTACGCCTCAGGGCGTCTCAAACACGCCTTATCACTAAGTTAACTGCCAAAGCGGCAAATCACGCGCGCCTTGGAGTACCGCTATGGCCAAACCTCTGGCGGCATAGGCAGGCAATTTCCCAACAGCCTTCCGCGTTGCACATAGGCCGTACCACATAAGCGCAAGCACACACTTCCGATATAGATCTCACGCTATATACATCTCACTCTATCCGTTCACGGCTATTAACACCGAGATCCAATGGGTAGATAGGCCGTCGCACATTCTTAAATGTCACCTGTGAGTAGTCCGAAGTGCAAACACCGACACCGGCACATTCAACCACTTCGCGCACCAAGGGTTTGAACCCAACCCGGTAGTGGATGCGGCTCTTCAGCATCAGATGGCGTCGGGCTGTCGGTTCGATGCCAAGCGAACGAAAACAACCCGGATCGAAGGGTTCTATGTGCTTGGATACCACTACGATATCGATACTGCCAACCGACAACACTGCTGTTGTACCCATCTGAATGGTCAAGCCACGTGACATCTGAACTGTCGCTTTAAACGCCCCATCGGAAATAAGTTTGACCCGTCCGGTAAGCTCGATTGGTTTACTTTGTTGCGCAAGTGCGGGCATCGGCAACTTACCGCCAAGCGACACGCTCACCTCGTTGCCAACACCGGCCGCTACCATTGTTGCGACTGCAGCAGGGTCAAAAAAACCAAACACGGCAACGTCCTCAAGGCCCTGGGCAATGATCTCGGCCAGCACCTCGGTAGTGTCCATTGTGCCGCCCGAGGCAGTGTTGTCGTAGTGGTCGAGTAGCAGCACTGGTCCAACGCCTGCTTCAGCGCCCGCAGTCTTGGCGCGCGCGACGGAATCGACAAGCGGCTC
>Ga0055584_100002464_pt1 | contig 18282 bp, 16 predicted proteins | sample OSDHelmetaG_FD_58716 | JGI IMG/M metagenome (GOLD analysis project Ga0055584, IMG submission 58716) | Pelagic marine sediment microbial communities from the LTER site Helgoland, North Sea, for post-phytoplankton bloom and carbon turnover... | ecosystem: Environmental > Aquatic > Marine >... | reverse complement strand
CGGAAAGAAATCACTCGGATCGAAGATGAGGCGAATGTGGTGGTTCGCATTGCTGCCCGGACGGACGTCGGACCTGAACACATGGTTATTAAAGCGATCGACGAAAACGGTGGAGAGACGAAAATCAGTGTGCTGGCAGACTCGAAATCCTGACCGGAATCGACTACACTTCTCGGCCCTAATGTTTATCACAGGCTGGGAAGCGGCTCATGAAATCATGACCGTCACCGCCGTAACAGGATGAAATCATGTTTGCAATTATCGAAAACGGTGGTCGTCAGTACCGAGTTCAATCCGGTGCACAGCTCCAAATCGACTATCAATCAGACGCTGAAAAAGGTGGAGAGATTGTCTTTGATCGAGTTCTGCTTGCCAACGGTGGTGGCAGCAGTGTGATCGGGCAGCCAACCATTGAAGGTGCGAAAGTCTCCGCTCAGGTGATGATGCCTGAGAAAAAAGGGAAGAAGCTGGAAGTCAGCTTTTATCGTCGTCGTAAAAATTCACGCCGACACATCGGTCACCGTCAAAAATATACGATCGTCAAAATTAACGAGATCACCGTTCCGGGACTCGAAGTCTCTGAAGAACCTGCTTCTGCGGAAGCGTGAACTCGATTCGGCGCAAACAGCGATCCAAACGGCTTTCGAGATTCGAAGGCCGTTTTTTTATGCGCGGTCATCTATGCCACTTAACAGACTTCGATTTCGTTGGACAACAATCGACCACCCGCTGCTGATTGAGCGGCATGAGTGGCAAGCTGTTTGTTGTAGTAGGTCGATGTTCTTCCGTTAAGAATAATCGACCCCGAATCGACTTCGACTTGCAACGCATAAACAGAATCACCGGTACGAGCGCGGATCACATGTTTGATTTGCTCTGCAATGTCTGTGGACGTAGATTCACTCAGGTAAGTCTCTGGAAGCATGTGTGGGTTCCTCCATGTAGCACCTGATGTGTGTGAAAGACCAAGTGCAAGGGATGCGAGTACGCCAATCCATCGGCGTTCGCAATTTGTTAAGGTTATCGTTCCCATTTTCAGCCGTCAAATTTTTTTCCTCAATTCCTCTCTCGCATACGCTCCCTTTGGTCTCAAAATCTGAACATTCAGAGGTCAAATATTGGCTGCTTTCTTGGTATTGTAGACAACATCGAATTCAAAAGCTCATGGCCACATGTAAGGATAAACCGTGCAGGATCAACAACTTAACTTCCTTAAAACACTTCTCGAAACGGGCAGTCCTTCGGGTTACGAAGCCGAGATCCAAAAGAAGATCCAGGCCCACGTCGAAACTTTTGCCGATCAAATCGATCGCGACTGGCACGGCAATCTGGCGGCAACCGTCAATCCCTCAGGAACGCCCCGCATTATGTTGGCCGGTCACTGTGACCAGATTGGGCTCTTGGTCAAATACATCGAAGCGGATGGTTTTCTGCGCACGATGACGATTGGTGGCTGGGATCTGCAAATGTTGTTGGGACAAAAGGTTCAAGTCTGGACGGCCAACGGTCCGATTCCCGGCGTGATCGCTCGCAAAGCCATTCATCTCCTCAGTAAAGATGAGCGAGGCAAAATTCCTGAAATTCAGGATCTTTGGATCGACATCGGAGCCAAAGACAAAGCCGACGCTGAAAGCCGTATCGAAATTGGCGAACCGGTCACTTTGAATCTCGGTTATCAAGAACTATTAAACGGTCTCGCATGTGCTCCCGGCATGGATGACAAAGTGGGAGTTTGGGTGATCATGTCGGCCTTGGAGCGAGTGAAAGCAGGATCTCCGCAGGCTGCGGTGATTGGTGTCTCAACCGTTCAGGAAGAAATTGGCTTGCGCGGAGCGACGACCGCGTCATACTCTGCGGATGCAAAGTTGGGCATTGCCGTCGATGTGACACACGCGACCGACACTCCCGATGTGAGTCAGTCGCAACACGGTGACATTAAAATCGGAGGAGGGCCGGTCATCGTCCGCGGTCCCAATTCCAACTCCCGAGTTTTTGAACGCCTGACATCAATCGCGAAAGCTGCCGACATACCGTACCAGGTGAACGCTCTCCCCAAAGCGGCCAGTAACGATGCCGCCGCGTTACAACTTTCACGCGGTGGGCAAGCGACTGCCGTGGTGGCAATCCCTAATCGATATATGCATTCTCCGGTCGAGGTCATCTCGTTACAGGATTTGGAACACGCGGCCGAATTGATCGCCCAGTTCTGTTTGTCTTTGACTCCCGATTGCGACTTCACTCCTTAGGAGAGTTTTCAGATGCGCTCATTCATCGTCTGTTTCCTGGTACTCATCCCTACGCTTTTGCGCGCAGATCATCCCAATGTGGTCATCGTGCTTGCCGACGATCAAACCTGGAACGACTCCGGTTGTTACGGCAATCCTGATGTCAAAACACCCAACATCGATCAGCTTGCTTCCGCGGGGATGCGGTTTACACACTGCTTCACAGCCACGGCAATGTGTGCACCGACTCGGCAGCAACTCTACACGGGCGTATTTCCCATTCGGAATGGTGCGTATCCCAATCACAGCAAAGTCAAAGTCGGCACACGAAGTATCGTCCATCACTTCCAACAACTCGGGTATCGAGTGGGCCTCTCGGGGAAGAAACATTTTGGTCCCGAAGAATCCTTTCCTTTTGAAAATCTGACTCTCAAAGGGGATCTCAACCTGCCCAAAATTCGGGAGTTTGTGAAACGGGATGATTCTCAGCCGTTCCTTCTGGTCGTGACGAGTCACAGCCCTCATCTACCTTGGAAAGAAGGGGACGCGACAAAATATGACGCCGACAAGCTCACTGTTCCCTCTTATCTGGTCGACTTGCCGGAAACCCGGAAGGCCTTAACGGAGTACTATGCAGAGATCACCGATTTTGATCGCGAAGTGGGTGGAGTGGTCAAAGCCATCGATAATAACGGTCATCGCGAAGACACCATCGTGCTTTATACCAGCGAGCAAGGGGCTCAGTTTCCGCACGGGAAATGGACGTGTTACGACAACGGGTTAAGAACTGCGCTGGTCGTCCGTTGGCCCGGTCATATCGAGCCCGGATCTGTGACATCGGCGATGGTTCAATATGTGGACATCTTGCCCACTTTGCTAGAAGCGGCGGGAGCCGACCCGACATCACTCGACACCGGACTTCCCGGCGCTCCTGATGGCGGAAACGGGTTTGATGGTCGATCTTTTCTGCCCGTATTAACGGGGGGAAGCAACGCGCATCGCGAATATGTTTACGGAGCACACACCACTCGCGGGATTATTCAGGGGACCTGGATTTATCCCATTCGCTCGGTTCGGACTCAAAATTTCAAACTGATCTGGAATCTCAATCATGCGGAGAAGTTTCAGAATGTTCTGACGACGACCGGTGGGAAAAGTTACTACTGGACCGCGTGGAAGAAGGCAGCCGCTGAAGGTAATGAACACGCACGCCAATTAACCGGCATCTATGAAAAGCGACCCGAATACGAATTCTACGATCTTGAGAATGACCCCAACGAATTAAAGAATCTGGCCGATGATCCCAACCACGCAAAGACGATCGAGAAAATGAAGGACGAATTATCTTCGTGGATGAAACAGCAGGGGGATCAGGGGATCGCGACGGAAGATGCCGCCAAACCTCATCGAACACAAGTCAAACCAGAATAAACAAGGTATCTGGTGACAGATTAGAGTCGGTACGATAAAACCCACAGAACCGAAAAGACCACAAACATGAAGATGGTGATCTGGAAGAACAACCTCATCGCACGACGCAAGATGCTGTCTTTTTCCTCGTAACGGCTGGCCGAATAAACCAGACTGATACCGACCGCGAGCGGTAAAATATACCAGAGAATATTTTCTGATTGGGCCAACAGACTCCAGGCATTCATGGTGATTCTCTTATCCGGGATTCTGGCTGGTGGTGCTTGAAGGGGAAGCTTCCGGGACGCTGGGTCGTTCGGGTTTCTTTTCTGGCGACTCTTCTTTTCGGGTCGGCATACGATACCCGTAAGCCGGACCTGCGTAGGCGTCCCAGATGGCAAGAATGTTCAACAGTCCGGCAATCCAGGTAAACACTTTGGCCAGCGTGAACTTCTTGCCAAGATCGGAGTGTAATTGTTCCAGTGCTTCATGATCGGGAGGAACGAGAAACCAGTTCAAGAATGATCGCTTGACTTGAGCGGTCAATACACCGTCGATGATTTGTTCATCGCCCAAAGTGATGGCATTAATTCGCAAGTTGCGATAGTGATTTGCGCCAACTGGAGGATCCATGCGAACATTCCCACGGAGGCTGACTTCGATTTCGCCGTTGTCACCTTTTCCAGAAAATGTTCCCTCCATCTCGCGTCCAAACTCACCATCTTCGGGCGAGAGTTGAATCGTTCCCGAAACTGGTAGAGAGAACTCTTTCCCTTCATCATTCACGTAATCGAGATTTCCAACGATCTCTTGATTGATCGTTTTTGACTCGGGGGAAATTGGTTCATTCGAGGGTTGGTAATACCGTTCTTCTTGAATGAATGCAGGAATGGTAAATAACCCGACGGGAGCTTGGGCATAGTATCCCCATTCGGTTTTCCCTCGCGCTCGTGTGGTCCCCATCTGATCCAACTGCTGCCGCATGTCGTCGAATCGTTCGGGATCGAGTTGCCGAAAGCGGGCATCGTCGAAATCAAAATCAAAACTTTTTGCGGGCTCTTTTCGGTAGATCAACTGCCAGTTTCCCATCTGCATGCCACAGGCAAACATCGCCAGAATACAGACGCAGTAAATGATCCCTTTGAAAGTTCGCCCTTGATAGAAATGTCCCGCGCCGGGAATCAGGAAACCCAATACCGCAGCCAGGATCGGATTTTTCAGATCGATCTTGGTTTCGGGAGACGAGACGCTCATAAAGGTGAATTTCTGGATGAAGCCCATCGCCGGTCGAAATTGCGTTGGCGGATGGTGTTGATCAATAAGGTTTTGAGTCGATTATTGTAGAAGTTCGCCGGGAATTCCTCCAGTCCGGTCTCTGGGGATCCTCAAGAGATTGATTTTCCCGCCCTTTTGAGCCGTTCCGGATTTTCATCAGAAGAAAGAGTACAGAGACTTTCCCTCAAAAACTGCTAAAATCAATGGTCGCCCCCCGTATGTCTTACCCGGCAATTTGATCGTTCTTGGCATAAAATGACCTCTCCACGCGAAAAAGTGAAGACTTTTCCTACCACACCCGGTGTGTATCTGATGAAAGATGCCGAGGATCGCGTCATCTATGTGGGAAAAGCGGTCAATCTCAGATCCCGCGCTGGCAGCTATTTCACGAAAGCGGCAGAGGTCGAGTGGCGAACTGCCGAGCTGACGACAGAAATTGCCGACATCGACTTCATCGAAACCGAGAGTGAGGTTGATGCCTTACTTCTGGAAGCTCGATTGATCAAGGATGTGCAACCGAAGTTTAACTCCGAGTTGAAGGACGATAAGTCATTTCCGTATCTGCAAATCACCACGAACGAGGAATTTCCGCGTGTGGAGTTCACGCGGACTCCTCAATCGCAAGGGGTCAAGTTGTATGGCCCCTTTACGAATGCCAAAAAACTGCGCGGTACGATTGCCGTCTTGCAGAAGATTTTTCGCTTCCGAACCTGTTCTCTGGATATCGAAGAAGCTGACGAGAAATGGCGTTGGTTCAGACCGTGCCTGCTCGCCAGTATCAATCAATGTACTGCACCGTGCAATTTTCGGATTAGCTCCGAAGACTACAAAGAAGATATCCGCCGCTTGAAAATGTTTCTGGATGGAAATAAAAAACGTCTGTTGCGCGATATGAAAAAGGAGATGGAAGCGGCCTCCAAAGAACTGAAATTCGAGAAAGCGGCCCGCTTGCGAGATGAAATCAAATCACTTGAAGACATCCACTTGCGAGGCGATCTCGAAGAACACGCGCAGCCGGAAGTCTTCTACATTGATCCTAAAAAAGGTCTTGCCGGGCTGAAACAAATCTTCAAATTAAAAGAAATGCCCCGCGTCATTGAAGGAGTCGATATCGCTCATCTGCAAGGAGGTGAGACAGTCGCGTCTCTCGTGCAATTTATCGATGGCCTGCCATTCAAACACGGTTACAAACGCTACAAGATTCGTTCCGTCGATGGAGTGGACGATTTCGCTTCGATCCGCGAAGTTGTCAGCCGACGAATTTCACGACTACATCGCGAAGGTGAAGCGTTTCCCGACATCCTGTTGATCGACGGAGGGAAGGGACAACTCAACGCCGCAATGAGCGCCATGCGGGCTCTCAATGTGGATCCCCCCTTCACGATTTCGATTGCAAAACGGGAAGAAGAAATTTACGTCCCGGGTGAAGCCGAGCCTCGCAAGCTGTCTCGCCATGCGTATGGGTTACGGCTGCTTCAATATGTCCGTGATGAATCGCACCGCTTCGCGCAGAACTATCATCACCTGCTGAGAAGTAAGTCGTCGATCCCTGACGAATGACCAGATCGATGCTCTGAACACCTTCTCCAACGAATATAATCGTCATTGTCGGAGTTCGTTTTCACAGGTTTCCCCTCTCTTTGAATCAAATCAACTGGTAGGGCCGACCAAAATCGTGAATGATAAGGATATCCCGTTTTATCTCCGCAGGAATTTGATATGTCCTCCTACCGCCTGATCGCAGCCGTTCACACTCCATTTGATGCCCGGGGAGAATTTCATTCTTCTGCCGTGGAACGACAGGCCGAATTTCTGTTGAATCAAAAAGTTGCCGGCGTCTTTCCTGGAGGAACGACGGGAGAGTCTTTGTCTCTCTCTTTGCAAGAACGATTGGCTCTGGGGAAACAGTGGGTCGATGTGGCTGCCGGAACCGATCTGGAAGTCATCCTGCATGTGGGAGCGAATGCGTTACCCGATGCGATTGCCCTGGCGGAACAAGCCGGACAAATCGGTGCTGCCGGGATTGCCGCGATGCCTCCTACTTATTTTCGTCCCGATGGTATTGAGATGATTCTTCAGGATCTGAAACGTCTCTCTGCTGCGGCTCCCGATCTTCCCATCTACTATTATGACATTCCTTCGATGACGGGAGTGGCCGTCGATACGGTGAAACTTGTGGAACAAGCGATGGAATCGATTCCCCAATTTGGCGGCATCAAATTCTCTCGCCCCGACCTTCCCGTGTTGCAAGAAGTGATGAATGTGCGGGGTTTCGAGGGAGATGTCTTTTTCGGTTCGGATGAGATGATACTCTCTGCATGGATGTTGGGTGTTCGCGGTGCTGTTGGTAGTACCTACAACTTTATGACACCCATTTATCATCAAATGCTGGATGAGTTTTCTGCCGGCAATATCGAACAGGCTCGTCAGTTACAATTGCAGTCTGCCAAGCTGGTCACTGCGATCAAACCGTTCGGATTTTTGGCAGCGTCCAAATTGCTGATGCGATTCCTGGGGGTCGATTGTGGCCAGGTGAGATCTCCACTGCGCGCCCTCGACGAAGAACGAAGCCGGGAACTGTTTGAGACTTTGGAACCGTTTGCGGGACTGTTTCCCGGCAAGCTGGAATATGTTTCGTCATCGGCTGTGATGCTGTAAGTACCGCTAGAATGACGCGAACGCTCTAATCGAGCATTGGTGTCGCGCGGGAGACCAGTTGCAGCGTGATGCCCCAAGGGTCGCGGACGAACGTCATCGCATCGCCGCCGGGAAGGTCTTCAATCCCATCGGTGACGGCTGTGGCTCCGGCTTTCAGTAAGCGTTCTCGATCTTCAATCAGGTTGTTGGAGACGAACGCCATATGCATGGTAGCGGGAGCGATTTGTGGGTAATCGAAAACGGGTTGAGATGTATTGCCATAGATCTCGATCATGAAACTGCCATGCTCGTCGATGAGAAAATGCGCCCAAGGTGCTTCCATCACTTTCCGTTTGATGGAGAACCCGAGATGCTCACAATACCAGCGGGCCATGCCATTCGGATCAGAGACATTAAAGGCGATATGTTCGACACGCATGCGAAAGCTTTCTCGATTGGTTCGGTCTCACGACGTTCAACAGAGTGACGTTTTTTCTTCGGTGAGTTCAAAACCCCAGTACGAAGTAATGTGCAATGGGGGCAACAATGGCCGCCACGACTCCCACTCGCACATTGTCGTTGAGTCGCACAGGAAGCGATTCGGCAATCGCCGCACAGATTGAAGTGGGGACGGCAATCAAGAGTGCCGACATCCAATCGACTCCTGGATTGGCTTCACCCCAATAGATGACACTGGCCATGATTGTTCCCATTAAGATAAATGAAAACATGCCGGAAACCGTTTTGTCTTGGTTCCAGGGAAGCGAGCGACTGGGAAACAATAATCCCCCGAACGTCGCACTCCCATCACCGAATGCGAGAACGGCAAGAACAGTGAATCCAATTTCGGGGTGTGCGGGGAACAACAACAATGATCCCAGGACACTCATCACATATCCGAGAACCGCTTCCGCACGATTTTCGGAACTGTCTCGGCTGACATGTCGAAACTTGACATAAATACTGCCGGCAACCAAAACTGCAACGGCGAGAATAATCAGTTTCAGAGTTGGGGAAAGGGGATCGGCATGTTCAATCGGCCAGAGCACAAATGGTGTAAGCCCCGGGAGCATATGCCACATGCGACGACGCAATTCTCGCCGACTCAGATTTCCCGCGATGATGTTGATGGAAATGCCGCCGTGCGAATCGGCGAGCTGATTGGCGTGGCTTGGCTTTGGAACGGTACTCATCGGGTATCCCCACCTCTTGTTACGGTTTTTTTCTACCGGAATGGAGGCCGAATCCATGGACATCCACGAGATTATCATCGACAAATATGGCGAAATCTCTGCAATCCAATCGGATCTCTACGGTGCCGTGACTTAATGAGAACTGATGGCACAATGAGCAAAGATCGCCTGTATTATCTAACTTAGCACACGTGTGTCGAAAAATCAGGAACAAATATCTGGAGTTTTGTGGGGTAAGATGAGAGACTAGCATGAGATGGGGACGGGTTTTTCAGGCTCATTTCCAAATTTCTCAGAGAATTCTCGTTCTGAGGAAACTCACATTACAGCCCTCTGCAACAGGCAATACCATGCGGACACAGACTCAACTCTCTTCGACATTTGTGCTTTTCTGCGCTCTCTGGCTGGTCGGATGTGGTGGAGATTCTGCCGAACAATCGACCGCTCAAGTCCAAAACACACCTTCGGCACCCGCGTCTCCTGAAGCCGACTATGAAGCACAAATGGCGCAGGAAAATTATGGCGGGCCGGGCATGAGTTCTGCCGGTGACACGAATACGCCACCACCCGCGCCTCCGCGACCGCCACGTCCAGATGATCCGGCAATCTGGTCGAGTCAGCAAATCACTTCCGCCATCGAAGAGCGGGATCTCAAAGTGAAAGATGCTCTCATCGCGTACACCGAGAGTCATCGTGGTGAAGATCAAGCAGCGCAAGAGATTGTCGCCTGGATGGAAATCTTGAAGCTCCCGCCTGTGGAACCCCCGAAGCCCCAAGCCAATAACAATGGCTATGGATCCAGCGGTTACCCCGGTGGTTCGGAAGGTTATCCAACCGGTGAAGGAGCCTACCCGGAAGGAAGCTCCGACCCTGCGGCGTATGAAGGTGCCATGATGGAGGAAGAAATGTACTCGGGAGCGGGAGATTATGGTCAACCCAATCCCAACGGCAAAAAATCCCAAAAAGCGGATGACGAAATCGCCGAAGTTCTGATCGACTCGTTGATGGGAATTCAATCGTTGACGAGTTTTCAAGCGGCTCGGAATTTGTTGGAGGGAGAGATTACGATCTCTCTTGATCCTGAACGAACCGCACGCCAAATCATGACGGGATTATTACAGAACATCCAAAGTGCTTACGGCCCCGGTGCGAAAATCATGCGACAAACGATTCTCGATCCTGCTCTGATTCGATCGGGAGACGGAGATTTTGATAGCCGACGACTGCAAAACATCTCGATGGAAGAACATTGGAAAAATGCTGTCGCCGTGATGGATGGTATGATGGGTGTGGATTCTTCAAAAGCGGGTCCACCCAAACCTCAACCCGGACAAGAGAATTATGGTTATTCTGACCCCTCAATGGAGATGTCGTCCGGTGAAGGAATTGGTCCAGATGGCCAACCAATGAGAAAAGAGGATGGCAATCGACCTCCGGCAAGAAACCCGATTCCCAAAAATCTCCGCTTGCCGAACTACACACAAGAGCAAGCAACCGCCGCAAAGAATTATCTTTGGGCGCCCGAAATGATCGATCAGATCACCCAGCGTTTAACGGTCTCTGACACGTTGATGCGCGAACCTGATTTGGTCATGCTGGCCGGACAATTACCGGCAACCGCCAGTCGGCATGCTTTGCAACAGTATCTGGAAAAGAACTGGAAGGCCTCAGACGATTGGACTCGTAACCCGATCGATCTCGTGCGGCACGACGCCTTCAAAAAGTTTCTGCGGGATCCCGGCTTATTGGTGACTGTCAAATCGCTACCGCACGAACAGATCAATGCCACCGGGGCTGGTGGAGGAGACTATGGAAGCGGAGAAGAGACGGGGAATGCGGGCGCTAGTCGTCCCACAGATGAAGATGCGAGCGAGCGTCATTCCAAAGGCGAATGGTTCAAAGCGACCGAACACCTGATGATTGGATTGATGGACCGCATGCAACTGGCGGCCTCGCAAAATTCGCTACCCGTCAGTGACGAGAAAGAGCTCGATGTGCGACTGCACCGAAAAGCCGAGCTGACGATGAGTTCGAGACTTGAATTGGTTCTGGGACATCAAAGTGCCGATCCGAAAAAACCAATGCCCGATAAGACGACCGTGAATTACGCGCGCATCGAACTCAATTCTCTCACCCCTCAAGAGGGGGAGGCCATTGTGAAACATTATCGTTCCGCACTTCGGAATGAAAATGTCTTTACGATCCTGAACAACAATGGCATGTGGATGGAATCGTCGGGTCGAGATCGAGTCAGTGACGAATTGTATTCTCAAGATGTTCTCCTCTCGAAAAGTAACTCTCGAAAAGCGATCGTGCCTGCTGGTGGCGAGCGAGCCAATTCTTTCGAGTCTTCAACTCCCTCTTCTGAGCAGTACGCAAACCCGGGCGGATACGAAAATGGAGAGGGTGGAGGCCAAGGTGGGTTCGTGATCGAAATTTTAACGGTCCGCATTCCCGACCCGGAAGAATTTTTGAAACCGGCAGAGCACCCCGCCGTCTCTCAGAACTAAATTTGTTCCCGGCTTGCTGGCTTGATGCGATTTCATCGTGATCACACTCGATAACCGAAATGTGCGCGCGGGCGAATCATGGTCGTACCAAGATGGAGAAAATGTCGATGTGTGCGCTATATTCCCGGAAGCGAATCGAGTAAAACAAAGACTCATTCGTTCGACTTTCTCTATTGCGATAGACTGATGGCTTATGAGTTCCTCGACAGACCCTCATCAATTCGATCTCGAAATCAAAGATGCACAGGTCATCTTTTCAACGGTTTGGGAAACGCTCGAGGAAGAAATTGGTCACGCCAATTTACGATTTCCTAAAGAGTTGATCCTCCTGGGTGGTGCCCCCGGTGCAGGAAAAGGGACTCATACGCAGTTCATCATGAAGGCTCGTGGTTTGACGTGTCAGCCGATTGTGGTCAGTTCGTTGCTCGATACGCCTGAAATGCAGGCACTGAAAAATCGTGGCTCGATGGTGGGTGATAAGGAAGTTGTCGGAATCGTCTTACGGAAATTGCTGGAAGAAGAATTTCGAGACGGTGCCGTATTGGATGGATTTCCCAGAACTCGCGTTCAAGTGGAATGCTTGAAGCTACTGGTGACCAAGATCAATCAACTGCACAAAGAGTATCGTCACACACCGATGGCGATTCATTTTCGCCGTCCCACAATTCATGCGATGGTGCTGTTCATTAGCGAGAAGACCAGTATCGAACGGCAGATTAAACGTGGGGAAGAAGCCGCGCTGCACAATCAGGAAGTGGAGGAAACGGGCGTTGGCAAATTGTTGCCGGTACGCGAAACCGATTTGAACCCCGAGACAGCGCGTCGTCGTTATCGCGTCTTCAAAGAACAAACGTGGGATGCGCTCACTTCGCTAAAAGAGATTTATCATTACCACTATGTGAACGCAGAGGGTGATATTCGCGAAGTGGAAGAAAATATCCTGAAAGAGCTTCAATACCAAAGCTCTTTGGAACTCGACCCGCGCACCTTCGAGACGCTCCGCAAATTGCCTCTCGCCGAAGAAATCGTGCGTCACGCGCGACAGGAACTGGTCAAACGACTCGATTCGTATGTGATTGAACACGAAGAGATGTTTATTAAAGTCGTTAATATTCTGCACGAAAAATTCATGCCGATTATTCTTCGGCATGCCTTGTCGGGCCGAGCTGTTGTGAATTCGGAAGACCCACTCTTCGAAGACCCGCTCGCTTTAACGATGTTGATCGATATTTTTTCCGAGCGGGGATTTCACGCCGTCATCGACAAAGTGATCCGCGATATTCCGCTTCGGGTCGATTTGGAAACCGGCGACATCGAACATTTGATCAAATTCGTTTATCGGGTTCAGGTTCACTTCAAAAGTTCTGAAATTCGCCGCGGATAACGGGTTAAGATTTCAGCGTGATCCCCATATCGGCAAACAGAAACTGCAGATCTTCCCAGACAAATTTCTTTGCTGGCGGATTTCTCAACAGGTATGACGGGTGATAAGTACAAAGCACTTTGGCTCCCGCGTATTCGTAGAACTCTCCCCGCATTTTCCCGATAGGCGTTTCGGTGTCGAGCAGGTTCTTGGCGGCCACCGATCCCCAGCAAACGATGTACTCGGGATTCACGATCTGAATTTGTTTATCGAGATATTCCCGACAGTTGGAGGCTTCTTCGGGACTGGGGTTTCGATTTCCCGGCGGACGACAACGTAAAATGTTACAGATGTAAATTTCTTCTCGCTGCATGTCGCAGGCTTCAATGATTTTTGTCAGTAGTTTTCCTGCACGTCCCACAAACGGTTCTCCCTGAGCGTCCTCATCGGCACCGGGAGCTTCACCGATAAACATAATCTTGGCGTTCGGATTGCCGACTCCAAACACCGTCTGAGTGCGGGTCGAAGCGAGTTCCTGACAGCGAGTACACTCAGCGACTTTTTTGGCGAGACGAGTCAGAGCAGCTTTTTGATTGGCGGGAGGCATGGGCGTTTCAGGGGTTGAAGGTAAAGTCTCTGGGGACTCTTCTGGAAGAGATGTCGGTGCGGTAATGACTGGCTCTGAGGAATTTTCCTCGTCCACATTCAGAACCATTGGCTCTGAGGGGAGCGATGTTGGCGGCGCTTGCTCAATAATTTCTGGCAGTTCGACCTCGGGAAGCTGCGTTACTCCCGCCAATTGCCAACCCGACAACCATTCTTTAAGATCGCGTGTTGTCAAAGGAGGAACAGAATCGCTCACCGCAGACTCCCTAAGAGAAAATGAACTATCACCTATGGCTCGACCTTAACTGGCGTCATCCGTTGTGAACAGTGATCGTCCGTGGTTTTTTTGCGCTGCCATCCACAATCGCCATAATCTCTGGTCGTATCCGAAATCTTCCTCGGTCAGTTTTTTCAGAGTCGACAAAACAGTGGCGTTTTGCATCACGCGGTGAACCTTAACGGGCTTCCATTTGACGCCCGCTTGAGAGGGTATCCCCTGAGGCGGGTTGACCTGGACGCCGTAAGGTAACTGCCCCGTCCGGGCCAGCAATTCGATCTCAGCGGGGAGGGCGCCCGATCCGAGTTGCCCGGTGTTATTGGATCCATTGGAAGCGAACGTCACACCCTCGCGATAAGGAACTTGTATCGTATAAGTATGTGAGGTCATTAACGCATCGACTAAATGCGTCAACGATTCCTCACTACCGACTTCTTCCAAACCGCGTGCGGCTCGATTGACAATTTTATTGTCGCTGTGAGCCAGGTGCTCGATATACAGTTGGCTGGCTTGGAAATGATAAGACTTCGGAATGAATCCAAGAGCCTGAGTCCGCAATTGAGAACTCTCGTCGAATAATGCCTGCCGGGCGATCGCTTCTTTCGCCTGTGGAGAATCAATGGCATCCAGAATTTCGAGCATTAAACTTCGGGCGGCCTGATCGGAATGATGGGCGAACATTTTCACCAACGCGGGGACAGCATCGGGATCGCGTAACGCTTGTAGCTCCGTCAAGGCGGCTTGAGACTGACCTTGAGTTTGACTGTACAACGCAGCTTTCCAACGTTTCATTTGGTCGAACCATTCCTGATTCACTTCTTGCTGCTCTTCCTCGGCGGCAATCAATGCCATCTCTTGCATCGTGATGTATTTATTTCCGTGCTTCACATATCCCTTCCGCTTCATCATCTCTTCGCGCGGCATCCAATCTCCACGATATGAGACATGATCGAGCATCTTACGTGCTTGTTCGTGATCGGGAGAGAGACGGACGACTTGTTCCAGGTGGTATTGTTTTTGCTTTTCGAGCTGATTTCGGACGCACCACATGACCAGATCCCAATGATCGTCGGTCGTATCGAGTGCTTGTCGTTCGCGCGTTTCATACTCTTCCACGCGCGGAGACCGGAAAACAAAAAACTCGACATCTTCGCGGGCAATTCTCATCTCGATGCCGCTGAGAGAAACGATATCGAGTGGCAGGGTTTCGTTGGCTGCTTTTTTGCGATCCATGACGCCGCGAATCTCTCCGCCATTATTCAAACGAATCACATCCGCGCACACATCGCCCGATCCCCACTCCGATGCGGAGAAAAGAACGATCATGAGAAATGTGACTCTTCGATTTGGCATCATAACCTTTCAGTTTGTCCGATTGTTTCGATCTTAACGGTTGAATGAGCCTGTCAGCAAAGGGAATTCGGTTGTTCAGTGCATTCCGAGCAAACCGGGGCTGGCTTTCCACCGAAATGTTTGCCTAAAATGAATTCCTTCCGGTATTTGTTCAAACGTCCTATCGTCTAATCTATTTCCGGGAATCCGGTCAAATCTCGATGATTCTTACCAGCAATGATCAATTCAGATGCGACCTTAGTCTATAAGCAGCTCCCTAATCATTGATTTCCATTCGTGGAGAAGAGGCCAGAGATGATGTTTCGGCTAGGTACACTGACACTTCTATTGTGTGCAGGATTGACGAATCTGACAATGGCGACTGCCGATGCTCAGGTGAAGATGCCTGCTCAGCGGCTATTGAATCGCTACGGATTGGAAATTCTGTGGTCGTCGCAGGGAGTTCTGAATATCGGTCGCGATCGCGTCATGAATGTGGCGATCGACGAAGAAACGATCTACATCCAATCGCAAAACGGGTTCATTTCCGCATTCGATAGCGAAACGGGAGACCGACGTTGGGCACAGTTGGTAGGACGGCTCGACAATCCACAACTTCCTCTCACCTCCAACGACGATACGGTTCTTGTCACTTCCGGCATTAAACTGTTTGGTATCGATAAGTGGGAAGGTGGAAGCTTATGGGAGATTGCTTTGGCAGAACAAGCCGGAGCCAGACCCGTCTCAGACGATGAACGAGTCTATATCGCTTCCCAGGAAGGATCTGTTTATGCCTACGACCTTTCCAGAATTTATGAACTGTACCACGATAACAAGCTTCCCAAATGGTCAATCCAAACCCAGGTTTGGCGGCACAGCACTTCCAAACCCATAAAATTACCACCCATTCTTTATGGCAACCAACTCACATTCGCCAGTGAAACCGGGATCATGTACAGCGTCCGTCCCGAGACAGACAAACTGGTATTTCAGATGTCTACCAATCACTCCATCAGCGCACCGATGATGGAGCTGGCGGGACGGCTCTATGTCTGCACCGAAGACCATCACGTTTACTGTCTCAACAGCCAACGCGGAACGGTCTATTGGGACTTCATCGCACGTGGCCCTGTGACGTCTCAGCCACACATCGTCAACAATCGTTGTTACGTCAGCACTGTGGCTGGCTCTGTTTATTGCATCAATGCCGAAACCGGCGTCAATGAGTGGGAGTCGGAAGAGTCATACGGGTTTATCGCCAAGACCGAAAACTATGTCGTGACCGAAGACCGCTTGGGCAACATGTTGCTACTCTCGCTCGATGCCACCGGGACCGATGTGACGATTGCAGCCCGCTTGCCGATGAAAACATTCAAGTTCAAAGTCGCCAATGATTTGACCGACCGCATCTATCTGGTCTCCGAACAAGGGCAAATTCTTTGCCTGCGAGAACGTGGAAATTCGTTTCCCAAGTTCTTTCGTAACCCGGATCGTAGACCATTGGAACCGATCTTCGCAGACGAAAACGCGGGCGAAGAGGCTGCTGCCGACGATAACGGCACCAACTAGAACGCATCAGGACGGATCGTACTTGAGCGCTCGTCCCGGTTGGCGCTCTCCGCTCACCACTATCGGCTGAGACTCTTTCACGATCGTTATTCCATTGACGATCACTTGCTCGATTCCGAGACAAGTTTGTTGAGGTTCTTCGTAAGTCGCACGATCGGTCACGCTCTCCGCATCGAAGATGACAACATCCGCGAAAGCATGCTCTCGCAATGCGCCGCGATCTTTCAATCCAAATCGCTTCGCGGGAAGGCCGGTCATTTTATGAACGGCTTGTTCCAGTGAGAATAACTGACGGTCTCGCACCGTCGGTCCCAAAAGTCGTCCCGTCGATCCAAACACGCGCGGATGGATATGCGCGTCTTCGTGATAGATGCCATCCGAGCCCATCATATACAAGTCGTGCTTCAAAAATGGCTCGATCAATCGATCATCTCCCTGATCGAAAACCAGGAGAACCGCCAGCCGTTCTTCCAGCAACAGACGGAACAGCGCGTCCTCCGCAGACAGGTCCATCTCGACTACATATTGTGCCAACGTCTTCCCTTGATGGACGGCATTCTCTTTACTGGCCACCCAGGCGATGCGGATGTGGTCGAGATCGAGGTTATACAGTCGCAGCCCTTCCGCAAACCGCGTCTTGATCGCGGGATCGCGCATTCTGGCCATCGCTCCTAATGGACCATCCTCCCAAACTTCGTAGGGAAGAAGATAATTGAGCATCGTAGAACCGGGTTGATAGGGATAAACATCGAACGACAGATCAACCTGATGACGGGCTTCCTGATCGATGTATTCCAGAATCGGTTCGATGTCGTCCGGCGAGAGTCCTTTGAGATGCGAGATATGGACACGAACTCCGGCTCGGCGTCCGATTTCAACCGCCTCCTTCAAGCCATTCATGATTCCCGACTTGTAACGCATATGAGTGACGTACAAGCCGTTGTAGGGTGCAATCGCCTCACACGCGCGGACCAACTCATCGGTGGTCGAGAAACATTGTGCGATGTAATCGAGACCGGTGGAAAGACCGACCGCCCCCGCTTCCATGCCGTCGCGAATCTCACCACAAACTTGCCTCATCTGAAAGTCGTCTACCGGTTGACGACCGAATCCACACGCCAGGGATCTCACGTTGGCATAAGGGACGTGAGGAATGAAGTTCTGGACGTTCTTCCCGTCGGCGAACTCCATGAATTCGCCCAATGATCGCCAACCACGATACTCATCAAGTCGCAGCGCGTTGAGAGCACGCAGATAGAACGTCCATTCGAGTGCCGTTTGATCGTTGACGGGAGCATAAGAGATGCCGTCTGCCATAATCACTTCGGTCGTGAAGCCCTGCATCGTTTTGGCGGCCAGTTGTTCCGTCTTGAGTAACCAGCCGTCGGTATGATTGTGGACATCGATGAAACCGGGTACGACCGTTTTTCCTGTTGCGTCAATGATTGTCGTCGCCTCTGCCGAGGAGAGATCACCGATGGCAGTAATGCGATCTTGCGAGAGGCCGACATCGGCATTGCGGCGGGGAGAACCGGTTCCGTCAATGACGGTTCCATTGCGAATCAAAATGTCGAACAAGAAATCGCTCACTTTGCTTAGAAGGATGGCCCAGTTCCATCATATCGATCTCGCCGACCGGATCCACAATCGGGATCCCAAAGATCGGAAGAGTTTCTCCAAGAAATCTCTTTTGTAGTGTCTCATTTTTTTAGGAGGGATTATTACAGTAGGCTGAGATTGCGGGATAATCAATCAGTGTTTCCTGAGCTTGCCAACCTGCATGCCACCCTCTCCTCCTCTGGAGAAGAGGGTCGGGGTGAGGAGGTGATCAATTTCAGTTCAACGACCTCCTCATCCGCCCTGTCGGGCACCTTCTCCTCCTCAG
>Ga0055584_100002463_pt1 | contig 18287 bp, 19 predicted proteins | sample OSDHelmetaG_FD_58716 | JGI IMG/M metagenome (GOLD analysis project Ga0055584, IMG submission 58716) | Pelagic marine sediment microbial communities from the LTER site Helgoland, North Sea, for post-phytoplankton bloom and carbon turnover... | ecosystem: Environmental > Aquatic > Marine >... | reverse complement strand
CGCTCCGACTTTACGGTTGCAGGTACAGCCAATGAATTTCACACTGATTTCCCACCAAGCATTTTAGTATGATTGAAATATATCATATATTCAAACATTTAAAAAGTATTGTATTTATAGGCATTTTAAATATATATAAAGCCTAATATGGAAGAAAGAATACATGTTACAAAAACCAGAGCACAGTTTAATAGTCTGGATAGCCTGCCAGTGTATGACAGGTCTCTAGTTAACTATAAAAATTATAATAACCGAATTGGGCATGCTGGAGTCAAATATTCTATGGCAATTCAAGCAACAAGAGGGTGTCCTTATAGATGTTTTTATTGCGATGTTTATAAAACTACACTTCATCATTTTAGAAGATCGGTAGATTCTGTTTTTGAAGAGGTAAAAATGATTGCAGATCTAGGTGTAAAAAGAATAGAATTTATTGATGATATATTTAACGTTAAAAAAAAAGATTTTGTTGATTTTTTTAACAGAGTAAAAAAAGAAAATTTAAATCTAAGTTTTTTTTTTCCAACAGCACTAAAGGGTGATCTTTTAGATAAAGAGAGTATAGACGCCATGATGGCGGGTGGTGCAGTAGGAGTAAATGTTTCGCTGGAGTCCGCTTCTTCACGAATGCAAAAAGTAATGAGAAAAAACTTAGATATATCCAAGTTTAGAGAAAATTTAGAATATATTTGCAAGCAGTATCCAGAAGCAGTTACAACATTGAATACTATGCATGGTTTTCCAACTGAAACAGAAGAAGAAGCCATGATGACTTTAGATTTTATTTTATCGATGAAATGGATTCACTTTCCATACACACATATAGTAAGAATTTTTCCAGGAACAGATCTAGAGAAATTTGCATTAGAACATGGTGTTGGCAAAAATGCGATTAATGAATCTATTGATAAATCTTATCATATGGTAACAAATACATTGCCTTTTAATAAAGAGTTTACTGATAGGTACAAATTAAGATTTTTAAAAGAATATGTTTTGAATAAAGAAAGGCTTTTAAAAATTTTACCAGTTCAAATGAAGCACTTTACAGAAGATGAGCTTGATCAAAGATATAAAAGCTATTTCCCCTCAAGAGTCAAAGGTTTGAGAGACGTTTTAAAGATTGCAGGAATAAAAGAAGATGAATTAAAAATTGACTGCTTGAATGAAAATCAAGTTATAATTGAAAATCTTGATAAAAACATTAAAAATACTTTTGCAGCAGGTTCAATTAAAAAAAGCGATAAAGCTTTGAAAATTTTATTGATAAATATATCGACACATTTTGCTAGCGATAAAGATGCAAGTGAGTACGATGTACTAGAACCACCTTTAGGTTTGATTGCTCTACAATCTTATTTAAATAGAGAATTTAAAGAAAAAGTAAGGGGTAAAATTATTAAGTCTAGTGTAGATTTTAATAGTTATGATGAACTTAATAATATTATAGAAAAATTTAACCCAGATTTAATTGGCGTTAGTGCAATGACTTTTCATAAAGATTTTTTTCATGGAGCAATCAAGAATATCCGTTCGAATGGATATGACAAAATGATAATTACTGGAGGTCCTCATCCAACAACAAGTTATAAAGAGGTGTTAAAAGATCCTAATGTAGATTTATGTGTGTTGGGGGAAGGTGAAGCAACTTTAGCTGAAATAGTGAAGCGATTAATATCAAAGAAAGAAAATAATATAAATTCATTAGTTTACGAAGATTTAATAAGTATTGATGGTATCGCTTTTTCTAGAAAAAAATTTTCTGCTTCAGAAAATACACTTGAAGCTTCAAATAGCTAATATATACTTTTAATCAATTTTATATTTTTTCAGAATTTCCATTCCTTTTTTAAAAGAACTGAAATCCAATACATCGTCGTTATCTATTGAAATTTTAAAGGAAGTTTCCAAATTAGAGATTAGAGTCATGTGGCCAATAGAATCCCATTCGGGTATTTCATTATATTTTAACTTTTGATTAAACTTTTTACTATCAATGTTAAGGGAGTCGATAAAAACTTTTTGATATTTTTTTAAATTTTCCATATTTATTTTAAGTATTCTGATAATTATTATTTAACAAAATCCTCTGGTGAAAAAATATCTTTTGATATTGCAGGATTAAATATTGTTTGTCCATCTTTTGTCATAAATTTTTTAATAAATTCTTTATCTTCACCCGCTAAGCAAAGATCACTGTGATTTTTAAAATACTTAATACTAAAACCATGGTCTATAATTTCTTTTAATGACTGCTCAAAGATATTTCCTATCTTGATGTGAACATATGGACACACCAATACATCTCCTATTGGTGTTACATATACTCTATTGACTGTAGTGCATCCTAAAATTTTTTCATGATTTTGATCAAAAGGATTCCAGATATTTCTAACTAGATTTTTATATTCTTTTCTTATTTTTCTTAAATATTTTCTATCTTCATCATCACATATGATATCATCCATTTTTTGCCACATGCCTGATGGAACAGCTACATTCAAAAGAGTTTTATAATTTTGATCCTTAGAATAGTCTAGTAGTTGCTTAAAATGATCTGTGTTTGCATTGTAATGGCCTACTGTAATATTTAAGTAAGGATCCATTCCTGCATTCTTAACATGCTTCAAAGCTTCTATAGCTCTTTTCCAAGATTCTTTTCTTCCTCGTATTTCGTCATGAATTTTTTCATCCATACTATCAATACTTACCGATACTCGACTTACTTTATACTCAGCTAATTTTTTTGCCATTGGTTCGTCTAAATAAAATCCATTAGTTGTTAAGTACATATAAAATCTCTCTGGTCGAATTGCTTCCAGAACTTCAAATAACTTATCAGGCTGTAGAAGCAGTTCTCCCCCTTGTAAATCAAATTCAAAATAACCTAGTTCATCTGCTTCATCAGCTAGTTTTTTAATTGCCTTAATATCTAAATATTCTTTAACATGATCTCCTTTAGGTGAGTTAGTAAAACAATATTTACATCTTAGATTGCATGCGTTATTAAAGTTTAAATCAATACCTCTAGTTTTTTGACCAACTTTACCATCATTTTTTTGTACGTAGGCGTAAAACTGTCTTAGTTTTTCTAATAATCTTGGTTTATTTAATAATGATGACGCTATTGGCATATTAAAATTTTTAATGTTGTTAATTTCCAACTTATACTTTTTTTAATTTCTTCTGGCAAACACTATTTCCTTGATAGTTACTATATTTCTTAATACTTATACTGTACAATTATTGAACAAAAGTGTAATTTTAGGATTAATAATCATAATTTTATTTTAAAAAGTATGAATACAAAAAATATTTGTAAAAATTTTAAAAAAAATGGATTTGTTGTTTTGCGTAACTTTTTAAGCAAACCTCAATTAAAAGATATATTTTTTCAGTTAAATCAACTAATAGACGTCCCATTAAAGTCAATTAATGCCTTGCCAAAAAAAAATTTAACACTTGATGAAAAATACCTTTTGTTAAAAAAAGAAAATCCTAAATTAAAATCACATTTCTACGAAACTATAACTTATCTCGATAGTATCAACTCTATTTCAAATTCCAAAAAAATTACAAATATAGTAAAAAATATTTTGAAAGAAAAAACAGTCTTCGTTGGATCGTCTCAAATAAGAGTAGATCATTATAAAGATCCATATTTCTTACCTCAACATCAAGAATTGGGTCAAATGTCAACAAAGCTTGTGCTTTTTTATATGCCTTTAGTAAATTTAAATAAAAAAACTGGAGGACTTTACATCAGGCCAAAAACACATGAATTAGGTTTTTTGCCTTTTAAGGGTCATGATAAAGAAGGTAAGGCTGCAGGACATGGTAGACAAAAAATTATAGAGAAACTTTTTAAAAAACCAAACCTAAAAAAATATAAATCTCGCTACATAAAATTAAACGCTGGTGATGCTGTAATTTTTCACAATTATCTTTTTCATGGAACGCTACCAAATCTAAACAAAAAAAAATGCCGTTGGGTTTATTTAGTGAGATTTAACTCGATAAATAAAACTCCATTTATTAGAAACTCAAATAGTCCATTAGCTATTCCTTATACTGCAGATTATAGTTTATTATAAATTATAATATATGAATCTTGAGTTGTTATTTAATAAATTTAAAATTCAAAAAGGTGATAAAATTATAGTTTCTTCTGATCTTTTAAGACTTTTATTGAAGACAAAAAAAAAAGAAATAAATTTTAATCCAAATGATTTAATTGATATCTTAAAAGAAAAAATAGGAAAAAATGGAACTTTATTTATTCCCACTTTTAATTGGGATTTTTTTAAAGGAAAAACTTTTTATGTAAATAAATCGGTTTCTCATTCTGGTTCTTTAGGGAACGTGGCTTTAAAGAGAAAAGATTTCACAAGAAGTTTTAATCCTATTTATTCATTTGCTGTTACTGGAAAAGATAAAGATATAATTTGCAATCAAAAACATAATGATTGTTTTAGCTTAAACTCACCTTTTGGTTATTTAATAAAAAATAAAGGAAAAAATTTGTTTATTGACTTACATTATAAAAACCCAGATGAAACTTTATTTATTGGTTTCCCATTTCATCATGTCGTTGAACAAGCTGTTAAAGTTGAATACAGATACAAGAAGGAGTTCAAAGGATTTTATTACAATAAAAAAAATGAAAAAAAAAAATTAAAAATAAAGTTCTATGCTTTTGACTTAAAACTTAAATACAGAGTTTTTTTAAAAAGAAAATTATACACCGATTTACTTAAAAAAAAGATTATCAAAAAAGAAACATCTCATGGAGTAAATTTTGATCTATTGGATATAAAAAAAACCTATGATATTTTAAAGAAAGATTTAAGCTCAAAAGAGAGTTTTTTTATCAAAAAATATCAAAAATCTTAATATTCTTTTTATTTAATCCGCTCCCGATTATTTGTTTAGTCATTAATTTAGAAATATTTTTTTCAGCCTGAGCTAAAATCACAAGTACATTGTACTTTTTAAGATTAATTGAAGTTAGAGATTGTGGTTTTATTATTTTTTTTTTAAAATACATACTGTTAGTAAAATTTTTATCATTATCTACAAAACCGTTAATTTTCTTTTTTTGATCTTTTAAAATATGAAAAATGGCTCGACCACTTACACCAAAACCGAAAATGAAAATTTTGTCAAATTTTTTATAATTATAATTTATTATTTTTAATATTATTTTTTTTTTAACATTGCACATATTTTGAAATGAAAAAAGATTATTATAAAAAGTTTTATTTTTTATATGTATTTTTTTTGAAATCTTTTTGTATTCAAGCGAAATTTTTTTTATTTGAAATAAAGAGCTACTCGCGATGTATTTATTGATATTATTTAAAATAAAATTTATTCTATTCTTTACAAAGATAATTCTATCTTTTGTTAAATCAAAATTTTTTATAATTTGGGAAAAACTTACTAAAACGTGTAAACAAGAATTAAGTGCTAAATCACTCGTTTTTCTAGATAAACTAAAAGGTCTTTGTATATAATTGTAAAATGTGCCAGGTAAAATTTTTAGATTACTCGCGTTTAATAAAACTTCTGTACAAAAAACTTGGTCTTCAAATATATCAATTTTTCTAAAAATAATTTTTTTTTCTAACAAAAAAGATTTTCTCAAAACCATATTCCAGCAGTTTGGATTGTAAAATTTTTTTTTATTATCATATTTTATAAAAGAATCAACATTTTCTAATTTTTTGACTTTACTTGTATTAATTTTACTTTTGTTGGCTTTAAACTCTAGACATAAGATTAAATCAAAATCTTTTTTAAACAATATATTTTCAATTTTACTAAGAGAATTTTTTTTTAATTGGTCGTCGCTATCTAAAAAAATTATATATTTCCCATTTGCTTTTTTTATTCCAATATTTCTACTATACGAAACTTTTTTGTTATTTAAATTGTTTATTACTTTAATGTTGTTAAATTTATTCTTAAAATCTTTTATAATCTTTCCTGACCTATCGGTCGAATAGTCATTTACAATAATTATTTCATATTTTTTTTTTGAAAAAGATTGATTTAGAACGCTTTTAAGAGTCTCAGACAGGTATTTTTCGGAATTATGAACTGGAATTATAATGCTAAATAAGAGTCCCATTTAAAAATTGTTCTACTCTAGTATTTGAGAAAAAATCAAACTCTTACATAAGGCAATGGTTTTTTTGTTTGTACAGCTGCTTTAATCTTTTTTACTGTATAATCTCTTCCATTACAAAAATCACATGCTGTAATATAATCTTTGTCATATACTACATTCTTGATTTTAACTTTTAAATCTGCTGTAGTAACTTTTGGATCGCTTAAGTCTACCTGATCTTCCTTGTTTTTAGGTACTGCGTTTAAATTTTCTGCATTGGCAGAAAATGGACATCTATAAAGTTTTCCTTTAAGTAAACTTAACGTATCGCTATTACAACAATCTATAAACTTTCTTTTTTTTTCTTCTTCTGTTCTTTTTTGAAAAGGTAAAATTTCTCCACAATCTTGCCAGACAGTTGTTACACTTTCAGAGTATTTAATATTGTTTTCTTCACAAACTTTAATTATTGCTTGAGCATTATTTGATACAATTCCATAATTTGTCATATCTAATATTACTTTTTCATTTTTTAAACATTCTAAATTTGGTCCTTTCGGAATAATTTTTCCATTAGTATAAACTATTACTTTACCTGCCTTTTCGTAGCTTACCAATTTATCGACAACTTTATGCATATCTTTGTTCATAAAAGGATCTCCCCCCAAAACTCTAAATTCATCAATTTTATCTATAGAGTCTACAAATCGATCTAACGAAGAAAACAGGAGGTCTAAATCTTCATTTACTGGCTTTTCATAAAATTGCATAAGATTTGAACAGTTAGTGCATTTAAGTGAACATCTCTCCGTAATTTGTACATCAAGATTTTTTATATGTAACGCCCGGGACGCATTATATTCGTCTTTAAGGCACATGTGTTTATAATATTCAATTCTTCTGTCTATTTTTAAAGTGTGCAAAGACTCAAACTGTCTATTAGTAAAATCTGTCTTATTAAGAAGCTCAACACAGTCATAGAAGTTAGTGAAACCATGACTTTTAAGCTCAACGCTAATAGTGGAATAATAATTGTTACTTATGAAAATATTTGTATCTTTTTTTAATTTTATTAACTCATCAAAAGACAGAACTTTTACGCCGAATCTTTCTGTTCCATGTTTATCTTTGTCATTGTCACAAAAAAAATTTACTTTTAAACCTAGATTAGTAAGAGCATAATTAGATAATTCACCTATATCTCCTGCCCCAAAAAGTACAATCATCTGGTCTACTGAGGACAGTTTATTTTTAATTTCAGATATATTGTAGTTTTTCATATAATTTAATTATTGTTCAATACTTGAACAAAATTTCATAAATTAAGCGTAAAGTCAATCAATAAAATTTAGCTAATTTTATACTTCTTCAAAATTTGTATTCCTTTTTTAAACGAGCTAAAATCTATAATATCATCTGAGTCCATGGTGATATTGAAGCCTTCCTCTAACCCAGACATTAAAGTCATATGATTAATAGAATCCCACTCAGGGATATCATTATATTTTAATTTTTCACTAAATTTTTTTTTGTCAATTGACAAAGACTCTATAAAAATATTGATATATTTATCTTTATTCTTCATTAATTATTTAAATTTGAAACAATTGTCTCTACAATCTTTTCAGAAGATAATCCATAAATATTTTTTAAATATTCATAACTTCCTCCTTCTGAATAAAAATCGTTAATTCCAATTCTTCTTAACTTACATTTGCTATTAATGCCAGACAAGACTTCCGCTACAGCGCTGCCAAGACCTCCAATGACATTATGTTCTTCAACACTTACAACTAATTTATAATTTTCAGAAATACTTTTTATTTTTTCTTCATCTATTGGTTTTATAGTATGCATATTTATAACTGAACAATCTATATTTTTTTCTTTTAGAGTAGATGCAGCAGTTAAACAATTGCCCAAAATATTACCGCAGGCAATTATTGCTACATCTTTACCTGGAAGTATTTCAATGGCTTTTCCAATTTTAAAATCATAATCTTTATTATTGATAATTTTGGTATTAGATCCCGCAGTCAGCCTTATATAAACTGAGTTTTTAAATTCTAAAGCCGCTTTTAATGTTTTAAATAACTCAAAAGGATCAGATGGGGCAATTATAGAAATATTTGGTATTGATCTTAAAGAGCCAATATCTTCAATGCTGCAGTGAGTAAATCCAAGATTTCCTAAAACTAAACCGCTAGCTAGACCTACCATACAAACTTTATGTTTCATATAACCTAAATTAACTTTAATTTGTTCACAACATCTTAAAGTTTGAAATGGAGAAAATGTAGTTGATATAACTTTAAAACCCTCACTAGATAATCCTGCAGATACACCAATAAGATTTTGTTCAGCTATTCCAACATCTATATATTTATCTGGATATTTGTTTTTATATCTATCCAATCCTGCAGATGTAGATACATCAGATGTTGTAATTATTAACTCGGGGTGTTGCTTTGCCAACTCGAGAGCAATTAAGCCAAAAGTTGCTCTCATACCTAAATTTGACCAAAGTTTAATATTTTTTTCAGCGCTCATATAATTACAAATCCTTAAGAATATCTTTGTAAATAGATTTTGTTATAACTGAATGATGCCAGCTATTATTATTTTCAAATAATTTAAAACCTTTACCTTTAGTAGTGTTTGCCACAATTACCCTTGGTTTTTTACTTTTATTTTTTTTGGATAAAGTAAAATGAATTTTTTTTAAATTATGTCCGTCTATTTCAAAAGTTTCACAGCCAAAGCTAGTAAATTTACTTTTCAAATTTTTTAAGTTCATAATTTCTGAATTTTTACCGGTTTGTTGAAATTTGTTTCTATCTACAATTATTGTCAAGTTATCTAGTTTAAAATGACTTGCAGATAAAATTGTCTCCCAGATAGCTCCTTCATTACACTCGCCATCTCCAATTATTACGTAAATTTTGTGATTTTTTTCTTTTTTTTTTGCCGCTAATGCTACTCCAACTCCAAGTGACAGTCCCATGCCCAAACTTCCAGTTGAAAACTCAATTCCGGAAATTTTGTCAATAATTGGATGGCCAAGCAATTTACTCCCGTCGGACTCAAAGGTTTCAAGATCTTTTTTTTTTAATAGTTTTTTTTCAACTAAAGCTGAATATAAGGCTAAGCACGCATGTCCTTTGCTAAGAATAAATCTGTCTCTATTTTCATCAATTACGTTTGATTTTTTTATTTTGATAAAATCTGAGTATAAAACTGCAATAATGTCTGCTGTTGAAAGTGCTCCACCTATATGTGCACTTTTAGATCCAGCTTTAAAAGCAGTATAAATAATATTTTTTCTTATATTTTTTGCAAAATTTTTAAGTTTGTTAATTGTCATAAATACCCACCGTCAACTATTATATTCTGACCATTGATATAAGAAGACTCAAGGGTTGCTAGAAATACTATTACGTTTGCAATTTCACTAGTGCTAGCTGTCCTTTTCAAAGTAATTTTTTTAATTTCAGACTCTATAATTTCTTTTTTGGTGTTAGTTAACATTAAATCAGTTTCTGTTAAACCTGGTGAAACTGCATTTACCCTAATATTATAATTAGAAAGTTCTTTTGAAAGAGTTTTAACAGCTGATAGAACTGCTGCTTTCGAACTAGAATATGCAAATCTTCCAAAATCACCATTTATGCCTGAAGTGGACGCAATAAAAATAATGCTGCCAGATTTATTTTTTATCATTCCTTTTGCAATAATCTGAGTAAGAAAAATTTGAGAGAAATAATTAACTTGAAACATTTCTTGAAGTTGTTTTTCAGAAGTCATCAAAAATAAAGAATTAAATAACATTCCAGCATTATTTACTAAAATGTCTATATTTCTATTTATTTTATATATTTGATCTACACATTTCGAAATGCTTGATTTATTTGACAAATCTAATTTTATTATTTCAATATTTATTTTAAATTTTTTTTCAAGGTTTTTCGTAAAACTTTTAAATTCTTCGGAAGCAGTTCTTACGCAAGCAAATATATTTGCACCGTTTTTGGCAAAACCTTCTAATGTTGCTTTTCCAATTCCTTTGTTGCATCCCGTAATTATAACATTTTTATTTTTTAATGAATATGAGTACATTGGCTAGTTTTTAATTTATCAATCAACAAAGTCTTCTTTTGAAAATATATCTTCAGCATCGACAGGTTTAAAAATTGTTTTTCCTGGTGTTGAGTTGAATTTTTTTATGAAATTTAAATCTTCACCTGCTAAACATTTTTCACTATGATTTCTAAAATGTTTTATTCTAAAACCATAATCAGTTATTTCTTTAATTGTATTTTTAAAAACATTTCCAATTTTGATGTGAACATAAGGACAAGCTAAAACATCTCCAATTGAAGTGATATAAATTCTATTTACTGTTGTGCATCCCATAATTTTTTCGAAGTTTTTGTCAAATGGATTCCATAAATTTCTGTTTAAATTTTTATACTCTTTTCTTAATTGTCTAATGTGTTGAATATCTTCATCATTGCATACTACATTATGTACTTGATTCCACATTCCAGAGGGACAAGCTACATTAACAAGAGTTCTATATTTTTTCTTTTTTGAATAATCTAGCAATAATTTTAGATCTTCACTTTTAGCATTATAGTGACCTACTGTTACATTGAGATATGGATCCATGCCAGCTTCTTGAATATATTCTAAAGCTTGCATTGCCCTTCTCCAAGAGTCTTTTCTTCCTCTCATCTCATCATGAAACTTTGGGTCCATGCTATCTATACTAACAGACATTCTGCTAACTCCATGCTTAGCTAGCTCCTTAATCATTTTTCTGTCAGCTTTATACCCGTTGGTTGTTAAGTATAAATAAAATCTTTCAGGCTTTATAGCATCTAAAACATTAAATAATTTATCTGGCCATAAAAGTAGTTCTCCACCTTGTAGATCCCATTCTATAAAACCTAATTCATCTGCTTCATCAGCAATTTCTTTAATTTTTGAAATAGGTAAAAAGTCTTTTACATGGTCTCCCTTTGGCGAGTTAGTAAAACAATACTTACATCTTAAATTACAAGCGTTATTATAATTTAATTCGATGCCTCTATGATAAGTGCCAATTTTACCGTCATTCTTTTTCAAATGATCATGAAAATGTTTTATTTTTTTTACTAGTCTTGGATTTCTAAACCATGAAGATGGAACAGCCATAATTGTTTTGATATATTATATTTTTATATACTTGTATACGATCATACAAAAATTAAAAATTAATTTTTTATTTATTTGGTCTCACTACAGGTAATCCTGGTAAAATAAGGGTAAATTCTGCTTTACAAGCTATCTTTTTTTTAACGTATCCCTCCGCTTCAAACTTATATAAACCTCTTTTATCAGACACTAGTTTAGAAAAAATTTTCAGCTTATCTCCGGGAATAATTTTTTTAAAAAACTTAATATTATTTGAATTTGCAAGATATAATATTTTTCCACTCATTTTAGGTAAGGTAAAAATTATAAGTGATGACATTTGGACCATTGCTTCTACTTGAAGCATACCTGGCATATTAGGGTCACCTGGCCAATGTACTTTAAAAAACCATTCATTCTTTTTTAAAATCTTATAACCCTCAACACTTTTACCGGGTATAACTTTTGTTGCATAATCTATTAAAAGATATGGATCTCTATTTTTTTGTATTTTGATAATTTGTTTTCTGCTTAATTTCATATTTTATTTTATTTCAATTTCTCTAGATAAAATTTTTGTTAAATCATATCCATCCCAAATTAAATTTATATTTAATGCTTGGCCAAAAGGTACTATTCTATCAATACCATTAAAATTTTTTTTAGAAAAATAATTTTTGAGAAATTTTTTGTCATAGCCAAAATATGTTAATGTCTGTAATCTTTTATTAGTAACATAATTTAAATTATCAAGATTTTTTATATCACATTCAAAAAAAAATCCCCATTTTGTTTTTTCAAGAAATAGATTTGGATGAATTTTTTTTAAAGTAATTACATAAAGTGACTTGTTAAAACTTTTATAGGAGTGAATATTTTTGTTTTTAATAATTTCTGTTACAAGTCTAGAATAACTATCTACAGAAGATATCAAAGGCGAAATGTATTTTTTTTTAATTAGATCATTTAATTCTAGCCAGAATCTTTTTTTTGATTGATTTTTGGCTTTACCATCCCACAAAATTAAGTGGGGAGATGAACAAGCATTTTGATCAACTACATAAGTATCATTGTAAAAATTTTTAATTAAATTTGTTAATTCGTTACTGGATAATTTTAATAACCTATCTGAGTTGATAAGAGATATTGAGTATCGATCAGAAAAAGGAACATCAATATTTTTCGGTTTAGTATTAAACTTTTTAATATCTGCAATCGTTTGATCTCCACCCCAAATAAGTCTTGCGTCACATTCGAGAGAATACTTCTTAGTCAATAATTCATTATTGCTTCCATATCTTAAGACTGTGATCATGTCTCTAATTTTACTAAATTTTTTTTTTTTTAAAATCTTATTTAATGCCTTACAAACTATATCTATTTCTTTAAATCTTTTTAGTGGAACTTTTACAATATTAGAATTTCCAGTAATTAAACCGAATATTAAAGAGTAAGCAAAATTTGTGGGAATATTTGATGGTGTAATATGGAACAATAAGCCTAAGCCAAACCTAGTAGTGTCTTTGACTTGATGTTTGTTTTTAAGACTAAGAATATTATTTTTTCGACAAAAAAAGGATAACGCCTTTAAATCCGGATAATTCTTATTATTAAAATTATTATCTAAAGTAACAGATAGATCGTCTAAAAAATTTAAAATTAGAAAACTAAATGGTTCATAAGTAATATTCAATTTAGCTTTTTTTCCCACTAGAAACTCAATTTCAAATTTTTTATTCATAATTAAATGTTACTACATCCTCTAAGTTCAGCATCTTTAAGTCGTCCATGAATTAAAAATCTTTTTCCATGTCCAAAACAATTACATTTATGATCATCAACTATTTCACCAATATCCTCAGTTAGAATACTATGTCCGGGATAACTTGATGGTAATAAAGATAATAGTTGAACTAAGCCAGTTTTTCCTTTTTTGGATATTTCCAAATTTTCATCTCTAATAATTATATCAGAATAATTTGATGCAATAAAATAACCACACTTGCACTCAAAAAAAATTGAACCAATCTGTTCTACTAAACCATAATAATTTCTTACATTTTCTATACTTAGTTTTTTCTTTAATAGTGAATTGAATTGTTTACGATGTATTTTTTGGTCTTCCATTTTTTTCCACCCTCCTCCATGGACTAATAAAGCGTTTGAAAGGTCTTTTGAATACAATTTTGCAGGATTTATTTTTTTTATCAAATTTAAAAATATATTAGATGTAAAACCAAATATTAAAAATTTTTCATTACTATTTTGTTTTAAAAAATTATTTATCTTATTGTAATCAATGTTATTTTCTTGATCGAGAAGATAAACAATCTTATTTGCAAACATTGAAAAACCACTTATTGCTGCAGCGCTAGCATTAAAACTCTTTCTATCTAATTTAGTATTTTTTTTGTCAATTATAAGCATGGGAAGTCTGGCGCTTCCTATTAAATTATAAAAAATTTTTTGTAAAACTTTCATTTGATTTAAAGCATTGTTTTTATCTATATAAATTTTAGAAACCTTATTTGAGGTCGTGCCAGAAGAAAGGAGAGTTTTAAAAATTTCTTTTTTTTTAATACTCAAAAAATCAAAATCTTTAAAAAGTCTAACTGGCAAAAAAGGGATTTCACTTAAATTTCTATTTTTTTTTTTTAGTTTATAGTTGATCCCCTGTAAATAATTTTTGTATAAATGTGATTTCTTGTAATGATGAGTGGTCAGAAAATTTATGTATTTTGAAAAAAATTTAGACTTTGAAATTGGGTCTAATGAAAAAGCATTTTGATTTATCAGATTGTTTAAAAACTGCATTTTAAATTATAGCTTATATTTTAAATTATTTGTTAAATTCTTTTTTGAAAAGTTTTTAACTTTAAAAACGTTTAAATTTATAGATGTCATTTCAGAAATATACTTTAGTTTTTTTTTGGTTTTAAGTATATTTTTTGTATAAACTAAAATCTCGTTTTCGTCTCCTTCTTTCATAATTGAGTCTATCCCTTTCTCAAAAAGAAGTAGCTCTAAATCAGATAGATTAATTCTTACGCCATAAATTTTACAGTAACGATTTTTTCTTCCAGCTATAAAATAAAATCCATCTTTATCTTTGTAAGCAATATCTCCTGTTTTTAAAACACCTTGGTTTTTTTCAGAAATTGATAAATCGTAAATATCTTTAGCGTATCCCATAAAAACATTTTTTCCTTGATAGACTAGTTCACCCTTTTTAAAATTTTCTATAATTTTTTTTTTTTTACTGCCAATCAAGTAAAAATTTCCTCCTGGAATTGGTTTGCCTATGCTGCCAATTTTTTTATCAGCATACTTCCAATCTAGGTAGGACATTCTTGAAGTTGCTTCAGCAGCTCCATACATTTGAAAAAACTTAATTTTGTATTTTTTATAAATTTTAATTATATTTTTTATTAAAAGATGATTCATTTTTCCTCCAGCTTGTGTAGTGTATTGGATAGAGGGTGGAACTCCCCTATTGAAAATTTTTTCTATAATTGAATAGTTGTATGGAACGCCTGCAAAGTTATTAGCTTTAAATTTTTTTAATAACTCCCAAAAACTTTTTTCTACCATACTTTTATTAGTCAAAATAATTTTAGCACCTTTTAATAGATGTGTGTGTATAACTGATAGCCCATAAACATAAGAAATAGGTAGTGAAGTTATAGTTGTATCCTTACTTTTTATCTTTAAGTATTTAATAATATTTTCTGTATTTGAAGCTATATTAAAATAAGATTGTTTTACTAATTTTGGTGAACCCGTCGACCCCGAGGTAGACATCAACAACATCAAGTCCTTATGAAGAGCATGACTGGGAGCAATCTTATTATAAAATAAAGCATATGATTTAAATTTAAAAATTGAAGAGAAAGTATCATTTTTAAGCTTAGTTTTTTCGCAAAAAATATAACTAGGCTTATAAATTGAAATCAATTTGTCTAAAAAAAAATTATTTATTTTATAGTCTAATAAAGCAACAGTGTGACCTTTATCAATAAAAGAAATATACCCAGCAATAGTTTCAAGATTATTTTGACCTAATAAAAATATTAATTTTTTTTCTGGTGGTAAAAATCTAGAGATTTTTTTTGAATTCAGAATTAAGTTTTTATATGTAAAGTATCTTCCGCTTTCTAAAATAATAGCTTTATTTTTTTTAAATTTATTAAACCTACTAGAAAAGAAATTAACTTTTTTTAACATATTTGAGTTTAAATCTATCACCAATTTTTAAATTAGTATTAGATTTTTTATTCAAAATATAATTATAAAACTTTGGATGTAATCCATGGCCAGGTCTTACAATTTTAATATTTTTTTCAGTAATAATATCACCAAGAGAAATATCCTCAGAAACATAAATAGATCTTCGTGTATTGTAGTTTTCTTTTGAGCTTTTAGATATTTCTATTTTCCCATTTCCTAAAGAAGCTTCAACTAGTCTGATATTTTCAGTCATTTTTTTAAATTCTTTTTCGTTTGAAGAAAAAAAAGAGTCTACAGTTTCATTGTTCAAAACATTAAAGTGTTTTTCAATAAGTTTAGCTCCCATAGCAACTGCTGACGTAGGTGCAATATATCCTTTAGTGTGATCAGATAATCCACTTAAAGTTTTAAATCTTTTTTTAATCTCAGAAATAGACTTAATATTTTGCTCATTTATTGGAGCTGGATAGGATGAAACACATTGTAATAAAATAATTTTATTATTACCATTTTTTCTTATTGTTTTTAAAGCCAGATCAATATCTTCTAAATTTGCTAAACCTAAAGATAAAATAATAGGTTTTTTTGTTTTTGCCACTCTCTCAATCATCGGAATATGAGTTATCTCTGGAGATGGAATTTTATAAGCCGGACATTTAAGCTTTTCTAGGAAATTAACAGCATCAATATCGAAAGGGCTAGAAAATATTTCAATTCCAATAGATCTGGAATATTTAAAAATTTTTGCTGTCAATTCTTTTGAAGTCTCAGCTTTTTTATATAATTTCCAAAAATTTTTACTTTTGCTCCAAGGATTTTTTTTCTTTATTTGAAAATCTTTCCTGTCTGATTTTAATGTTAGTGTATCAGCGGTGTAAGTTTGTATCTTAATTAAATCAGCGCCATTTTTTTTTGCAGAATTAATAAGTTTTTTAACTGTTTTAAAATTATTATTATGATTTGCTGAAATTTCGGCAACGATTAAACACTTATGATTATCACCAACTAATTTTGACCCTATTTTGAAATTATTTTTTGTACTCATTATATTATTTTTTTATAGGCTATTTCATAATTATTTCTAATTTTAAGTAATTTTTTTACATATTTATAAAAAATATTATTACTTTCCAACAGAGTATAACCAAAATATTTCCAATGACGTGTCAAAACCTTACTTTTTTTATCAAAACTAATAAAACAATGTTTATTTTTTTGTTTATCTAAATAGATATTTTGAATCTTTATAGCTTTTAAAAGATCAAATAAATTGGTTTCAGGAAGGCAACTTATAAGACCAGAATGAATAAAATTATAATTTTTGAATTTAAAATGATCAGCTGTAGAGATAAAAATTAATTTTTTATCTTCAAAAATCAGAAAGGATTCTCTTTTTTTTTGATTTTTAAACCACCAAATGTAATGATCTATTTTTTTAATTACCTTTTTGTTAGAAGAATATTTTCTATTAACTTTCAGATTTTTAAAACTTAAATATTGATTTACTATTTTATCATCAATTTTAAGCGTTGTTAATTTTTTCATTTTATACTTTTATACTCTTAACTAAATTTTTTTTTATATTATTTATGTTAAGAATTGAGTTGGACATCATATTTTGTATTTGTATCCTGTTATTTAACATTAGATAAATTAAATTTGCAATTTTATTTGATAATTTCAAATCTTTTTTTTCTAAACAAAAATAGTGACCTATCTTCTCGTAGTGAGAATTAGTCAAATTCTGATTCTTGTTCATCTTAAATAATAAAGTTGGTAATTTTAGATAAGAAGACTCAAACATTGATATGCCTGCAGAAGATATAAATATTTTAGTAAATTTAAGTATATCTATTATATTTTTTGGCTTATGTATTATCTTAACATTTTTAAAACTTCTGTATATTTTATAAATCTTTTTATAATTTTTTACATAAGGGCCAATGATTAATACTATTTTATATTTTTTAATTTTATTCAATTTTTCAATAGTTTTTTTGTAAAGAGACACATCGCCAGATCCACCATTATAAAAAACAAAGTCTGAATTTATTATATTTTTTTTCTTATTTGTTGTGCTAAAAAGTGCGTAGTCTGGTCCTAATAAAAAAGTACAATTGTTTTTATTTTTTATTTTTAATTTTTTTATTAAATCATTATTTTTTTTTGAAAAGCTTGGATTGTGGTTTATGTAAACATCTGAATAATGATTATTTTCGATTGAGTCATCGATTGAAATAATTTTATCACAATATTTTCTTACATTTTTTTCCCATTTGTAATTTAATCTGTAACTATCTTTTATAATTATTGATTTTTTATATTTAGATTTTAATAAATTAATAAATAGCTTTGAATCTTCTAGCTCATTTTTAAAACTTTTATCTTTTTCATATAACGATATAATTTTAAAGTTTTCTTCAGATAAAAAAGAGCTATCCGAAAATTTATCAATCACTATTTTATATTTTTTTAATTTTAAATGTCTAATTAATGATTTTATTCTAGAGTAGTGACCTAAGCCTTGTTTGTGTCCTAGGTCAATTCTGAAAATAATCATTATGATTTTTTTATTTATTTAGATTTTAATAGTTCTTAATAATTTAAAAATTATAGTTTAAATGTCTTAATTTACCATAAAAAAAGCCCGCAATTGCTTGCGGGCTTTTCATTTTTACAGTAAAAATGATATCAATCTATTATTTGGTTTTTTCTTTAACTGAAAATTTTTTTCAGTGCATAAATCAAGCCAATTGAGCTATTAGTACTGGTC
>Ga0055584_100002462_pt1 | contig 18296 bp, 21 predicted proteins | sample OSDHelmetaG_FD_58716 | JGI IMG/M metagenome (GOLD analysis project Ga0055584, IMG submission 58716) | Pelagic marine sediment microbial communities from the LTER site Helgoland, North Sea, for post-phytoplankton bloom and carbon turnover... | ecosystem: Environmental > Aquatic > Marine >... | reverse complement strand
TGCGGCACCTCAGAATATTACGAATAGTGCCCGGATCAACCTCGTACGCGCGGGCGATCGAGCGTATGGCTTCGCCACTGTCGCGGCGGCGGAAGACGTCGTAGCAGTCGGCCTGCGACATCTTCGTGGATGGGTGGTCCTCCCCGACTCTCTTCGTCCCGTGCTCGGCTTTGTGTGAGCAGTTCTCTTGGTGCGACATCCACTGCAGGTTCTCTGGCCGGCAGTTCTCCTTGTCGCCGTCGAGGTGGGCTACCTCATGGCCGACTTCGGCCGGCTCGCCGTGGAAGGCGAGCGCGATGAGGGTGTGGAGTTGTCGCCAGACGTACTTCCGGCGTGCGACGCGGACCCGTACACGGAGGTACCCGTGAGAGGTAGTCGTTTTCCGTATCGAGGCGCTGCGGATGTCAACTTTCCCCTGACTCGTCCATAGCGACAAGACCGTCCCGTCCGACTGGGCGAGGTATCCCCGGAACCCGGGGATCTCTCGCTGAATTACCCAGTCGGGGTCTTCCATCAGAGGAGCAGGTCGTCGTCGTCAGCCCCTCCGATGGACGCCTTGTCAGCGTTCCCGTACACCCACATGGAGGGCTCGGCAGGGATCTCGCCGCGGACCTTCAGCTCGGTCCAGTGGGCGATGGTAGTGACTCGCTCTGTCGGGTCCTTCGTCGTCGCAGCACGCTGCAGCGACGCCTGTCCCCCGTAGAGGTGGCAGACCTTCTTGGCTCGGGTGATCGCCGTGTAGACGAGGTTCATGTACTGCATCCGCGAGTGCGAGCGATGCAGTATGATGAGGACCGCAGCGTACTCGGACCCCTGCGACTTGTGCACCGACACGGCGTACGCCGGGCGGAGATTCATCGCACGCTTTCTCGTCACGGTCACTGGCTCAGCTACGCCGTCGAACTCGACGACCATCTTCCCCTTCGCCCCCGCCTCGAGGATGAACCCGACGTCGCCGTTCACGACGCCGAGCTCATAGTCGTTCTTCCCTTGGATGACGCGGTCCCCGACGTACAGGCGGTAGGGATACTCCATCGCCAGTTGGTTTCTCGATGTCATCCTCTCTTGGATGAGCTCGTTCACGCGGTCGATGCCGTAGTCCCCCTTGTACTGAGGGATGAGCACCTGGACGTTCTCCATCCCGTAGTCTTTGACGAGCTCCATGTACCGGTCGAGGATCTTCGCCATCGGCGGAATGCCGTCGATGAGCATGTCGTCAGCAGGCTGCGGTACCTCCCCGTGCAGGAGCTGGTGGGCGGCGGCGACGACACCGGACCCTTCTCCCTGGCGGAAGACCTTGGTCAGGCGGGTGACGGGGACGTACCCAGAGTCGATGACGTCACGTAGGACGTTCCCGGGCCCGACGCTCGGGAGCTGGTCCACGTCCCCCACGAGGGTGATGTGGTTCCCTGGTGCGACCGCTGACAGGATGCCCCACGCTAGGCGGGCGTCGAGCATGGAGGCCTCGTCGATGATGACGGCCTGGTCCGGGAGCTGGTTCTTCCCCCGGGAGAGGTCCCCGAACTGGAACCCGCCGAGCCCTGGGTTGAACGCCAGCGCACGGTGTACGGTGACCGCCGGCGCCTTCGTCACTTCCGACATCCTCTTCGCAGCCTTCCCGGTCGGGGAGCAGAGTAAGGGCTCGATCCCCAAGAAGCGGTACGCCTGCAGCGCAGTCCGGAGGACGGTGGTCTTTCCGGTACCCGGCCCGCCGGTGACGACGGTGAACGGGCACATGATCATCTGCACCACGCCGTGTCGCTGCTCATCGGAGAGGGTGATCTCCTGCTGAGCGCACACGTCTTCGACCACCCCCTCGACGTAGGCGAGGATCTCGTCGCGCTCCGGCTGCCTGCCCAGCTCGCCTTCCTTGTTCATCCGAGCCCCGATCCGGTCAACGACAGCGGACTCGTGCTCAAAGGCGATGCAGTCGGACAGCCCCTTCTCCGCTCGGGTGTAGCGGGGGTGCTGAACTAGGACGCAGTCGGGAGCGACGCGCATTCGTACCAGCTGCTCGAACTCAACCAGCTGGTCGATGCAGGAGAAGAGGCGGCTGCCCAAGTCCTTGGGCTCCTGCACACCTCCGAGCGACGCGCACAGGAGCTTACGCGCCTGGTACACCACACTGCCCTGCAGGAGGGAAGTGTGTCCGTTCTTCGTGATTACGTCGTTGCAGACGTACCCGAGGGCACCCTTCAGGCGGCGTTCATCCCAGTCGCCGATGCCCATCTTCCGGGCGACGTCGTCGGCGAGCTTGAACCCGATGCCTTGCGCCTTCAGCAGCGCGTAGGGGTTTTCCTTCACCCGGCGGATGACGTCGACACCGAGCGACTTGAATGCCCGGCGGGAGACGTAGGTGTCGACGCCGTACTCGGCGAAGAACACCACGACGCGGCGAAGGCCGGCCTTCGATACCCAAGCGTTGTGGATGTTCCGGGCGACGTCGTCGGATATCCCTGAGATCTCGGTGAGGCGCTCCGGGAAGTCCTCGATCACCTTAGCGACCTCCTCGCCGAACGTGTTCGTGATCTTCTCCGCCAGTGCGGGCCCGATACCTTTCACCTCGTCCGATGCCAGGAAGGACGCGACGGCGTCGAGCGTGTTCTTCTCAATGGGGAGGCAGGTCTGCAGCTTCACCTGCCACCCGTAGTCGCTATGGTCCCACGTGCCCCAGAACTGCAGGAGCTCTCCACGCTCGACCTCTCCGAAATCACCGACGACGGTGACTACGGATCCCGGGCGCCAGGGGGCTCGTTCGGGGTCTGGGTGTTCTAGGTTCTTGGCGTAATCCCCGTCGCTGGGGACTCGGATGCTGCCTATTCTCCAGGAGCCGTCGTCGCTGCTCCATTTGAACTTGATCAGCTCTCCGACGAAATTGACTTCCATGTGTTCTCTCGTGTGAGTTCGGTGGCTCTCACCTTTCTCGTGTAGGGTTTGGGGACGGAATCACTCCTGGTCACGCTTGCACCCGGGATTCCGGCGGACGAACCCAGACGGTCCCCTGCCTGTGAGGGGTGAGCATCATCCCCGATAGTTCGAGGGTGATGCGGAACTCGACAGCCATCTGGAACGCGGCCTCGGGGGGCACAGCGTTCCCAATGCGCTGACGCCACGAGGCGTGCGAGCGTCCGGCGAGCTTCAGCCACTCCCCGTTCCACCTGGTGGGGAACGACTGGATGGCTGCGAGCTCGATGGTGGTGAGGGGGCGGTGGACGGTGCCGTCCACCGCACGGATGATCATGTAGACGGGCTTCTTCGAGTCGAAGTCCATCTCAGGGCCTACCAGAGAGAGCGGGTCGTCTACGAGCCAATGGGTCGCCTCGTAGAGCCGGGAGTCGGAGACGGTGGCGGGCCAGTTGTGGTGCGACGCGTTCCCGATGACCGGGTACGACGGGGCGTCCTCTCTCTGCACGCCAAGGGAGCCCTCGCGGCGTTTGCAGGTGACGCGAGGGTCGGCAATGGACCACGGTCCGTTGTCGTGGCACGCCGCACCCGTGATGGCATAGGCCTGCCCATCCATCGCGGACACCCCGTACGATGTCGTGCGTGCTGGCCGGTTGAGGCGCGCGTCAGCTACGGCGGCGTAGTCGTGGCCGACACCCGAGGACGCCTGCGCCGTGTGGGCCGGCCCATCCGGGTGCTCCACTCCGTGGGAGCCTCCGCGGGGCGAATGCTCCAGGCGTGGATCTGCCACAGAGCTCGGGGTGTTCCTGACGGAGCCCTCAGCAACTACGGCGCGTGACTGCCGGTCGAACCCTTCAACCCCGAAGCCCCCGTTCTGCCTGCCGGACCTCTCACTGAGGCGCGGGTCTGCAATGGTAGTGCTGTTCCCGTCGTGCGGGCCTCGGGCGGGGGTCACCGTAGGCGACTGCCCCTCGTAGTCTCCGACGCCATAGCGTCCGGTGAGCCCGGGGGTGTGGCCGAGGCACGGGTCCGCGACGGCGCCGGGAGCCGTCCGGATGCTGTGGTTCGCCCGCACGGTCGCGGAGACGTCGTCCACTCCCTGCACCCCGAAAGAGCCGCGGTAAGGCTCGTGGGCGAGGTTGACCGGGCCGTCTGGAAGGTCGCGCCAGTCCTTGCCGGCACGGATCGTGGCGATACGCAACCAGTTGAGGGCAGAGAGTCGTGGGAGGCGGTGCATAGGTCCGCCGGCGCGGGACCCCGGCAGAGGGACCGGAAGCTGTCCGATGACGTCTCCGATCGTCTTGAGGTTCTTCTTCTCCGGCTTGTAGAGGTACTCCGGGACCTGCTTCTTGTGTCGCGCGACCAGTAGGAAGCGCTGCCGTCGTTCGGCCAAGCCGCCGAGCTCGCCGCAGCAGTGCGTCGACTCGTCGATGGCGTACCCGTGGGACGCGAGAAGGCGTCGGATCTTCCGGAGCCACTTCTGGCCCCGCACCATGATGCGCGGGACGTTCTCCATCACCATGAGCGGAGGAGGCTCCGACCACGCCCCGAGCATCTTTTCGATGCCGACGTAGGTGAGAGTGTTCATCTTCTGGTACTTCTCGGTGCGAGCCATCTTCGCGGGTAGGCAGCTGGAGAAGCCTTTGCACGGGGGCGAGAAGAAGACGACGTCGGGCCGTTGGCCTCGACAGGCGGAGCGGATCATACCGAGGGTGGCCTCGTGTAGGTCCGCCTGGAGCTGCGGAGCTCCGGTGAACATCTCGAAGTCCAGGCAGGAGAACTCGTCGAAGTCGATACCTCCGAGCGTCTCGAACCCAGCCTTTTTGAAGCCTAGCGCGCCGCCGCCGGCGCCTCCGAACAGGTGGAACACTGTGAAGCGGCGCTTCCCGACGAACTCGTCGCCGCTGAAGTAGGTCTCGGGAGTGATTCCTCTCATCCGAAGACCACCGAGCGGACGGCCGCGTCGACCGCCTCCATGATGTCCGGAGACGTTTCAAGGGTCTCCTTCGCGTTCTCACGTCCCTGCCCGAGACGCTCGCCGCCGTAAGAGTACCACGAGCCGGCCTTGTCGATGATGCCGGTCTCGACCCCGAGGTCGACGAGGTCTCCACTCTTGGACATCCCGGTTCCGTACATGATGTCGAATTCGGCTTCCCGGAACGGAGGCGCGAGCTTGTTCTTGACGACCTTCACGCGCGTCCGGTTGCCGAGGAAGCCTCCAGTGTACCGCTTCCCCTCCTCCTTCTTCTGGCCCGCGGGCTTGATGCCCCCGATGCGGCGGATGTCGAGGCGCTGGGACGCGTAGAACTTCAGGGCGTTGCCGCCGCTTGTCGTCTCAGGGCTGCCAAACGTAACGCCGATCTTCATGCGGATCTGGTTGATGAAGATGACGCAGCAGTCGTGCTTCGAGATCTTCCCAGTCAGCTTCCTCAGCGCCTGGCTCATTAGCCGGGCCTGCAGGCCGACGTGCGTGTCGCCCATCTCTCCTTCGAGCTCAGCTCGCGGGGTGAGTGCGGCAACGGAGTCGACGACGATGATGTTCGCTCCGGCGTCGACGAGAGCGTCCACGGCTTCAAGCGCATGCTCCCCGGTGTCGGGCTGGCTCACCAGGAGGTTCGGAACGTCGACCCCGAGATTGCTGGCGTACTTGATGTCGAGGGCGTGCTCAGCGTCGACGAATGCGGCGACTCCTCCCTGCTTCTGGCACTCGGCCATGGCATGGAGGGTCAGCGTTGTCTTCCCGGAGGACTCCGGCCCGTAGATCTCGACGATGCGGCCGGTCGGGTAGCCTCCGATGCCCAGCGCCATGTCGACGCTGATGAGCCCGGAGCTGATGGCGGGGAGAGACACAACGGTGTTGTCCCCCATCCGCCGGATGGAGCCTTTGCCCACTCGCTTCTCTACGAAGCCCATGATCTCTTTCATCCGCGCAGCCGAGGGCGGTGCGGGATTCTTCTTCTTGGTCACTGACTGTTCCTCTGGGAAAATGGACGTAGGTTGTCTGCGGCACCTCTACTTACTGAGGCGCTCAAAAGTCTCGTGATGGCGAGCGCGCGCGTCTTACTCTTCGAAGACGTAGATGAGCTCGCGCTCGGGCCAGGAGAATACCGCTTTGGCCACGCGGATGCGACGAAAACCCCCGTAGGAAGTCTCGCCGGCGGGGAACCGAATGAACACGCTGGCGCGCCACGGGTCTCCGGTTCGCTGAGGGATGCACTCGGTCGCAGATAGGATGAGTTGCTCCTCAAGATTCTGCGGCGTCCTCATGTTGGTGCGCTTCGCATCCTTCCAGACGCGGGCGGCCCACTCTGCCACTTCGTCGAAGGTCGCGAGCTCTCCGAGCTCCTCGAGGAAGTCCTTGCTCACAGCAGCACCCCTTCGATGGGGTAGGAGCGGTCAGATCGGTGGACGCTGCGCCGCTGCGCCGCCGTGTCGGCGAGTACGTCCGCAGCCTCGTTCATTTGGTTGCCGGAGTGCCCCTTCACCCACTGGAACATGACGTTCCGTGACGAGATGGCCTCATCGAGCTCGCGCACCAAATCTCTGTTGCTTACCGGGTTGCCGTCGGACTTGTAGTAGCCCCTCGATCGCCACCCAAGCATCCACTGCATCGCGGACTTCACCACGTACTGGGAGTCGGAGTACACGAGAACCGACGCTCCTTCGGGGACCATCTTGATCCCCTCGATCGCCGCCGTGAGCTCCATTCGGTTGTTGGTGGTGTCCGCTGCGCACCCTGACGCGCGTACGAGGGTCTCCCCTTCGATGATGGCCACCACGCCCCAGCCTCCCCAGCGGTCTTTCTTGCAGGAGCCGTCCGTCCAGACGAACGCAGACGGCGTACCGTCCAAGAGGGAGAGGTGGCTCACGGTCAGTCCCCCGCCTCGGCTGCGATGTCCACCAGGAACCCCTGCTCCAGCATGTAGTACTGGGGGTCACGGTCTGTTCCGGGAGTGGTGACCCGGAGCAGGTGCAGGGACGGTGACACCCAGAAGGAGAGGATGTCGTCGTCCGAGAACTCGTGCAGAGACATCTTCGACTTGAGCTTCGTCGGCCCGTCGAGCGTCACGATGAGTGCGTCGCACCCTGACGCTCGGTTATCCGTCCAGATCGACTGGCACAACCCTGCGACGTCGAGAGTCCCAGGCTCGGCCGCTAGCGCGCGCGCCGCCGTCTGCGGAAGGTTGGGCAGCGTGAGGCTGCCCTCCTCGTTCACGAACACTGGCTCGATCATGATCGGGCGCATCTTCGAGAGGTCCGCCGGCGAGATTCCCTGCTCCAGTCCATTCTCCGTCCAGGCCTCGGCCATCGGGCGGAACGACTTGAGGGACAAGTCCATGCGGAAACTTGCGGCGCCGGGAGAGCTTTCATGCGACTCAGCGCCGAAGACGGCACCGAGACAGAAGCTCTCAGCTACCTGCCCTGAGACGAATTTCCCTGCCTCGTCTATCTGCCAGCACGTGCCGAGCACGTCGGATGAGTAGGCGTCAAGGAACCCGCCGGTGTCGAATTGGCATTCGAGCTTCAGGCGGTACTCGAAGGAGAGAGGGAACCCCGGAAGAGCTGCGTCCCAACGCCACGTCTGGTGGATGACATCCTCCCCGTCGGCGGAGTAGTCCTCCGGTACGAGAGTAGACGCCAGCACGCGGGGCAGACGGACTGAGATGAGGAAGCCGCACACCCCGTAGGACGGGGAGACGATGTGGTCGCTTCGGATCTCGCGCTCGTCCTGCAGGAGCTGGAACACGGGGGTCGTAGCCTCTTCGAGCACATTGTTGAGGGCGACGGCCCATGCTTCCAATCCGTCCTCTTCGAGGTCGACGAAGACGAACGGCACGTCCTCTCGGCCGAGGGAGGACATCTTTCCTTCCTGGTCTACTCCCAGGAGATCGATGGCGAAGCACCCCTCGGAGTACTTCTCGTCCTGCAGCACTGATTCTGCGCAGGCGCCGGCGACGGCGATGAGGGATTGGCGAACGTCAGCGTCCGCGGTCTTGGGGCGTCCGGCGGAGAACATCCGCCCGCCTACGTCGATTTGGATAGTCACTGTTCGTTCGCGACCTGTCGGAGAAGGATGAGTGCAGGGTTACTGGCCCAGAGCGCGTCGTGTCGCCCCACATCTCTTCGCAGCAAGGACTCGAAGAACTCGGCGTCGCCCTCTGAGACAGCGTAGTTCTGCAGAAGCGTGTTGGTGTAGAACTCGATCAGGCTGTCGACGTAGGATTTGACCGACGTGTACCCGCGCGGGGGATTGAGCAGAGGCTGGTCACGTAGACCGTTCTCATCGGTGTATAGCGAGATCACCACCGAGACCGTGTAAGCCTCGAGCTCATACCGAGTTCGCCAATTCGAAGAGCCTCCGTAGCGAACCGTGAACTTCGCTGGGTCGGGCTTGATCTGATAGGCGTGCACGCCCTCGTGGGCCACCGTACGAAGACGGGAAGCGTACCCTTCCGGGGAAGTGGTCGTCCCGAGCTTCCAGCTGTAGAACGCTACCGGGTACTCGAAGAACGGGAGGTACAGCGTCGTCGAGAACCTGCGCATGAATGCGCGAGGGCTCACGTTGAACGACCGGATGATCCTCCGCGCCAGGAAGCGCATGAAATGGCTGGTGCTCTTGGAGCGGTGGCGGAGACCGGTCGCTCGGGTGAGGGCCTTCCGGTAGTTCTTGAGGAACTTCTTGGTGATGCGGACGGTGCTCATCAGAACGACTCCTCGTCCACGTCGAACGCGGTTCGAGGACGGACCGTCACCTTCTTAACGGCACGGATGACGAAGAACTCCGTACCTTCGTCGGCCAGCTCTACGACGTCCTGGTCCTTCGTCCAGTCCACGGCGGCCTTCGTCGTATCGAAGTCCTTGTCGCCCGAGATGATGCGGAGGGTCAGTCCGTACCCTACTTCGCGGTCGTGCCCCTCGGGGGGCTTCTCTTCGACGGCAACGCGGATCGCGCCGAGGCCTCGAGACTTCTTGGGGGCCTCCTCGGCCGGCGGCTTCTTAGGAGCGGAGGGCTTCTTCTTGGCTGCAGTCACGGGACTCGTTTGGTGTGAGGGGTCAAATGTGGGTAGCATTCCTGACCGCCTCTAGGCGAGTGCGGCCGTATGTGATGACGGTGTCACCGGTTTTGAGCTGTGGCCCGAAGTACTGCCACTCCTGGCCGGAGCCGGTCCAGGTAGATCTGCGGCAGAACGTGCGGCGGAGGCGTTGGGGGTGGACTGAGAGCACCCATAGAACCCAGAGGATCTTCATGCGTACTGCCACACCTCCAGATAGGGCGACGGCTTCTCTTTCGAGGTCGGCTCGGGCATGAGCCGCTCCCCGACGAACTCGTATTCGGCCGCCGAGGATGTCTGGCCCAGAACCTCGATGTCCGTGAACCGTAGCATCCCGAGCTCGTCTCGGAGGAAGGTTTCCCACTTCCCGGGCAGGGGGCGGCCGGCGGAGTCCTTCCCCATCTTGCCCTCCATCGCCCAGAGGCCTTCGATCTTGTCGAGATTGTCCTGGGCGTTGCGCTCCATCAGGATGGCGCGCCCGAGGAGGTCGGGGTCCGACTCCGCCAGTGCAAGGAGCTCCTCCGGCTTAGAGACGGCGCAGAAGTAGCAGGCGGACTTCGGAGGCAGCGGGAGCCCTTCGGCGAGGATGATCTCCTTGCACTTCTCCCTGTCCCAGCCCCACTCGCGGAGTGGGTACTCGTAGTCGAACGCGTCAGACGCTCCCACGCCGCCGCGCCGGGCGTCCTTGGGCCCGGCGTCGTACCCGATGAACCTGCGCATCTTGGGTCCGTCTAGGAGGGACCCGATCCCAGGGCCCCAGTGCCTGGTGAGATACGCCTCCTGGGGTTCCGCCTTCCATTTGATGCTGCACCCCTTGCGGAAGAGGAACGAGATGCTGGGCAGGGTCCGGTTCCGGAGGCAGTTCCCCTCGAGCGTCTGGTAGGGCCCGTACTTGAACCGCTTCACCCGCTTGAAGACGACGGTGAGGCCGGGGAAGTCTACGGCCTTCAGCCACTTCAGGGCGTGCGGGACGTACTCGTAGGTGGCTCGCTTCTCCGAGCCCGTCATCGCGAACGTGATGACGTCGGGGCGGATGCCTCGGTGGTGCATCCCGATGAGCATCGCCATCGAGTCGACGCCCATGCCGAACGCCACTGTGATGAGCCTCACTTCCCGTCCGCCTTCCAGTTGAGCGCCTTGGTGATGAACTCTTCGCCATTCGGGCCGTAGCGCTCGATGACGAGGGAGCGGAGATCGCGCAGCTCGCCGGCGACAAAGTTCATCACCTCGACAGACTTCCCTCCCCCGCTCGCCTCGTCAAAGGCGAGAGCGGCATTCATGCTATCCTGCCCCTGATTGAAGCGGTAGCTGGCGAAGCACGCGGCTTCGAGTTCGGCACTTGCTCGGTGGATCGAGTGCCGCTTCTTGAAGAACTCGGACACCCAGGGGGTGAGGCGGATCGCGACGCGGCGGGGCTGGTTCACATAGCGCGCCCCCCTCTTGGCTTCGATGCCGTTCGCGTTCCTCCAGCGGTCGCCTGCGGTGTCTTCAAAGAGGTCGCGTCGCACTTCTGCGACTTCGCGGGCCATGGGGCCTACGCGCATGCGGTCGATGTAGACGGATGAGCCGCTGGCGTAGCACCCACTGGGGATGCAGAAGACCAGGAACTGCTCCCCGACCTTGGGGGCCGTGAGAGGCTGGATGTCGAAGCCTTTCGCTTGGACGGCCTCCCACCAGGTGTGGACTGCGTAATCTTCGTAGATTCGGATCATAGAATTTGGTTGTCGTCGCGCAGCACGCCGATGACGCACGCGCCGCGAGGGGAGTGAAGTTTGTCGCCACGAAGCACGATCGGCCCGTGAATCGGGCGGAGTGCGTCGAAGGCTGCGTAGTAGTGCGCCAGCCCGTCCACGGACTCGACGTAGACCGTGTTGGGCCGGAAGGCGACGCCCCGGAGCCACCCGCTCTTCCATATAACTGGGTCGACCACACGACGGCGGCGTCCCTCATTGGGGACGAGGGTCAGGGGGTAGGTGCGGCGTGCAACGCCGACGACTACCCCGCTGAATTCTTCGTAGGACCTCTCCCAGAAAACGACGTCCCCGAGGCGGACGATCGCCGGGTAGGTCACTCCGTGCGGCCTTCCCCGATAGCGACCAGCATCTGCACGACGCTATCTGCGTCATCCATGCTGCCGAACACGTGAGCGTCACTGTGCCCCCTCGACCACACGACGGTGTCGTTGATGCGGACGTAGAAGCGGCGGGGTCTGCGCCTCTTCCTCAAAATCTCTGTCGTGGCCTGTGCCACGATGGAGAAGCCTCCGACAGCGTCTGGACGCTTGAACGCTACCAGTACCGGTGTGCGGCGGTTGTTGATTCCCTTCTTCGAGCGGACCGCGAGTTGCCCCACGGCCTCGAAGGCTGTGTCGATGATGCCCATAGGCCTCCAGTGTAGGTCAAAACTCTGGTGACCCCAAGGGAGGCCGTTTTACGGCCTGACTAGGGTCAGGGGGGCGAGGTAGTCGAGCTCGTGATTGAAGGGCATGAAGCTCGCATCCCCGTCGTACCCTGCCAGCTCCCACAGCTCATCGTCGGGGACGTGCTCCACCTCTGCCTCGGCCGGGTTGGTGAGCTCGTACTCGACGGAGTCGGCGAGGAGCTCCTCTGTGATAGCCCCCAGCGTCGCCGACGCGGAGAGATCCGGAGGGAGGGCGGTACAAGTCCCGTTCGACCACACCGCTTCAACCGCGACACGCACTCCGTCGCCGTCGACTTCGCGCTCGCCGTCGACGTTGAGGACGACCGGGGTGTACTCCTCTCCCACGGGGTCCCACTCGACCCAGCGCAAGCTGACCGGGTGAGGGAAGAGGTAGTCGAACAGGTCGCCCTTAAGAGTGTCGGGCACCGTGAAGCTGTACTGCTGGTCTATGTGCGGGAAGCGCACCTGGAAGGTAGCTCCGCGAGGCAGGAGGATGCTGAAGTCGCCATTCCGATCGGAGATCGCCCTCGTGTCGTTCTGCAGGAGGGCCGTTCGGTCGATGTACGGCCGCCGGTCAGAAGCGTCCACGGAGAACAGGACCGCGGTGAATGGGACAGGGCTGCCGTCGAAGCGGCGTAGCTGCCCGGAAAGCTCGGCGTATCCTGCTACCCGCCTCTGCGTAGCCGCCCTCGAGGACGGGAGGCACACGGTTACTGAGCCCTCTTCCGTCAGGGGCACAGCTCCGAGCTCCCACGACCAGGTGAAGTAGTACTCCCCCTCGGTCGGGAATGAGGTCTCGAGGGTGTAGGACCCGTCGCCCAGGCTGACTACGGCGGGGGCTGAGTCCCCGTCGTAGGTAGCCAAGACCGTCCCGTCCTTGTCCTCAATCGTGAGGGTAGGAATCGAGTCGGCGAGGACGCCCGTCTCACGGGCGACTTCGACTTGGAAAAGGATGTTCTGGTTGACGTAGCTCGGCGACATAGCTCCCTCGCTTAGAGGTGAGTGTACGTGCGCCGCTGCGTCGTGAGAAGAACCCCTACGCTTTGCGGCTGAGCCCTCAGTCCTTCCCGTTGATCCGGCGGAGTAGATCCCACCTCGATTCCGTGGTGAGGCGAGTGCGAGGGCTCTTCCACTTCCACCCCGCGGCCGTCCGAGACATGTGCTTCGACCCGAAGACGTACCGCAGGAGTATCCACGTCAAGCTGCGCGGGGTCAGCTTCGGAGGAGCTGCTGTCCTCTTCTTGCGTTCTCGGCGCCGGGCCAGCCACCCCTCCTTCTTCACAGCGACCAGCGCGGCATCCCCTCCCTCCTTCTTGCGAGCCGCCAGAGCCGACACCCTGACGAACTGCCTGACGGCCTGCTCGCTGCGAATGCTGGGGTGCTTCATAGCGGTCTCGAGGTTCCTTCGGAAACGCTCGCGATTCTCTTCTGTCCTGTTTTCCACCTCGCCCTCCCGACTAGCGTCGACGACGCTTGCTGCGGCGCCTCTTTTCCTTCTGTGCGGCGATCTTGTTCTCGACATCGACTGCTGCGTCCTCGGGCGAGAAGTACTTCCGGAGTACCCGATTCGCGGCGTCCTGGTCGAGCCTGTTGAAGAACATCTTCCCGTCGAGGTGGTCGATCTCGTGCTGGATGACCCGGGCCAGGGGCCCCTTGCAGGAGAACTCGTGCACTTCTCGCGTGACGGCGTCGACGTAGGACACCGAGATGCCTGCAGGCCGAGCAACTGTGGCGTACACCCCCGGAAGGGAGAGGCAGCCCTCCTCGGCGTGCGCCACCTGCTTGGTGTACTCCTCGATGAGCGGGTTCACGAGGACCGTGTTGATGATCCCCTGGCCGCGGCCGCGCCGGCCGAGATACTGCTTCACGGCGATGACTCGCCGCCTGATCCCGAGCTGCGTAGCCGCCAGGCCGACGCCGGCCTCGCTCGCGTCCAGGTTCGACATCAGCTCGGCGGCGATAAACTCGACGTCGTACTCGTCGTTCTGGAAATCGAATTCCTCCGCGACTTTCGTCAGCTCGTCGCACGGCCACTTCAAGATGGGCATCGTAGGGACGTAGTCCCGGTAGGTGTGCGGCCCTACAGGCCGCTTCTCGGACTCATTCATAGGTAGATTCGACACGTAAGGGTGCGTTGTTTCACGAGGAAGGAGTCTAGGCCGGGTCGCAGAGATCGCGCAAGTCGAGCGTTCCCTGGGTGGTCTGCTGAGGCCCGAAGCCTTCCCACTTGGCTGCGATCCCGTGAAGGATGAACCGTTATCGGAGCGGGCCGTGTAGATGACGTCGACTTCTTCCGTGACGGGGGCTCGTTGCGGTACAGTCACAGAATCTCGAACCAGGGAAAGCACATGGGTGATACTCCGAGTGGAGGGATGACAAAGGGCGATTGGGGCAAGACCGCGTTGAAAGACGCCGGTCTTGCGGGCGTCCTTCTCTACGTGCTGATCCCCACGGTTCAGAAGCACGGAGATCGTATCGATGAACTCCAAGCAGAGATCTCCGCGGGACACGTCACCATGCTCGAAACGGTGAATGCTAACGCAAAAGAGGCGAAGTCGGCGCGGACCGTACTCTCGCGCCGCCTCGACCACGCCACGTTCTCGATCTCGATGCTGGCTGGCAAGGACGACTTCACGTTGCCGGATGCCCCAGACCTCTCCACCGCCATGGTGATGCCGGATTGGGTAGGTGTCGATGCGGTGGAGGCGGCGCAGGAAGCTCGTGCGTCGGCCTCCTCGCGAGAGATGCGGCTGGGATCGGCCCTATCAGCAGAGGCCGAGGAGGACTAGTCCTCGTCGGCTTTCGCGACGTCCCGAGCGGCCGCGGCGAAGAGCTCCCCTTCGTCAGTGAGAGCGAACATCTCGGGGCGTCCGGAGAACCCGCCGTCGCCCTTCAGGAGCCCGTGGTCGGCGAGCTCGTAGAGGTGGTCCGTCGGGGTGTTGTTCATGAGCATGCACACCTGCACCTTCTTGCCGAGGGTGACGTTGGCTTTGAGCTGCATGCCGTAGATCTTGTCCAGGGTCTTCCGCGCCTCCGGCGAGGGGCCCCAGTTCTCCCCGAGCTGGTCCTCGTAGGCATCGCAGAGGGAGCGAAGTTCCTCTCGCTCTCGGCGTGATGCCGGGGGGAGGGTGACCCCGTCCTGCAGGCTGAGCTCGGTGAGGCGTCCGAGGACCACGCGGCAGCGGTGCCACATGCGGCGGTGGTTCTCCACCAGGTTGGTTTCGTCGGTCATATCTCGAAGATGGGGTTAGGGTTGGTGACGTTGCAGTGCCACTTGCGGAAGTCCGTCTTCAGCAAGTCGGGCCCGTCCACGAAGACGTGTTCGGAAAAGCGAGCGCCGAAGCGCTGCAGGAGGGGGCCGGCTAGGCCGCCCCAGAACGAGGTGGACACGCTGATGATGTCGTCGGGGAAATCGAACAGCACTGCGTCCGGCATGTTCGCGGGATCCAGCGGGTCTGCCCCGGAATCTACGGAGATGATGCCCCCGCGGTCGTATCCGGAGAATACGCTGACCCCCGGAGACCTGTACTGGTCCATGTCGACCGTGAGGAGCTCCTCGGCTCGGGGGCCAAAAAGGGTCCAGCGCCAAAGCTCGGGGAGCTCGGAGACCGTGAGGACGTTGAGCCACATGCCCCCGATGATCGAGGTGTAGCCCGCGGAGACGAGAAGGAGATCGACCTGGTCAGGGCCGCCGGCTTCCCAGTGGTTGAGCTTCAGGTACATCCCCTCCTCCATCCCCTTGACCCTCTCCCCGAAGAGCTCGATAAAGTCTGGGGTGAGGGTGAACTGGACCCAGCGAGCGTCGCGGGCGTAGGAGCCACGGAATAGCTGTTTGCAACTCAGCGTCACGTCGACCCGCTTCGTCTTGGGGCGTCCGCCAGCCGTCATGTAGTGGTGCGCCCCCTCCCGGGTCAGCAGGACCCTCCGGGCGGTGCGCGTATCGTCGTTGTCCCTGGAGATGCTCGCGAACATCTCCTCCCACCCTAGCTCTGTGAAGGCGAGAGTGCGCGACAGCTCGCCGCGTCCGGCGAGGCGGTGATCGAGGGGCATCATACGGCGCCCGCCAAGGAGTACCCTGCGAAGATTTCAGCTTCGAGGGCCTCGCCAGTGGGGTGGTCGGGGACGTGCTGCCCGGTGCCGGTAGCGATCTCGCCGTCGGGGAAGGCGTACAGGCGCAGGGCGGAGAACCCGTGATTCGCCCGCTCACCCATCTCGGTGCGGAGCTTGTCCATCACCTGGGCGCGAGGAAGGCCGCTCTTCTCGACCGTCCACTCCACGAGTTCCTCCGGGATGTCGACGGAGTAATCCAGGACCGCGGCGTTCCCGTACTTCCGCGGGAAGTGCCACGCGTGCTCAAAGCACGAAGCAGCTACGGCGTCCGCGACGACGGCGTAGTCCCCTTCGAGCATGAACTCGTGCCAGATACGGCTCCTGTCCGCGCACACCTCGGCAGACTCGTAGGGGAGGCTCTTTGCTCCCAGGAAGAAGGACGCCGGCACCTCCAGTATGTCCTCTCCTTCGAGGACACCCAGCTCGAGCGGGGTGAGGGGGAGATCTTCGTACAGCGTGATGCTGCCGAGCGTGACGAGCTTCCGGACATCCGAGAGCTTGTAGTTGGCTGCGTGGAAAGAGAGGGTGAGGTACTTATCGATCCTCTCCTTTGTCAGGGAGAGGATCGCATACTTCGGGACGGGGTCGGCCTCGACTGCCCAACAGGGCGAGAAGGCGGAGACGACGAAGAATCGTGTAGTCATGGCACTGGGGTTGGTAGTGTGGGCAGGCTTGCCCTTCATACCTCTAGTGTCGGGCGGCGCCCGACTCTTGCACGGAGACCCCATGTTCAGCGGCTTCGCAGACCGATATCTCGACGTTTTCGACACCCCACGCCTCGGCTGCTGGTACGACGCGACCCCCAGCCAGACGTTCAAGGACTGGGACGCGACGGCGAAGAAGATGCGCTCCTCGCGCCTCGAGGACTACGCCGTCGAGGTGAACCGGCAGACGGACAAGGACTGGGGTTTCACGAAGTGGAAGGCCGGAGATCTGATCCGTTTCGGCGACCTTCTCGAAGAGGAGGACCTGGGCAAGCTAACGCTGATGGTATGGCCGCGCCCGACGCGCGACTTCATCGATCAGATGCTCCTCACGCTCCCCGAGATCGCGAAGAAGTGCGGGGCGGTCGCCATCGAGTTCGACGTCGAGGGGGGCAACTGGCAGGAGAAGTACTTGGAGGGCTTCGACGATATCGAAGACGCCGGCCGGTACTTGGTCGAGAGTTTCCGGAAGGCTACCGACTGCCTGCTCGGAGCCAGCTTCCACACTGGACGCATCAATCGCTCCGTCTCCGAGCTCGTCGACTACGTCGCACCGCAGGCCTACTCGACGTACGACGAGGGCGACGAGTACGACGGCCGGTACGAGGTCGTGAACATGCAGATCCGTGCCTGGAAGAAGGTGATGGAGATTGAGGATGAGGACGGGAAGCGATTCATCATCGTCGGTCTCGCCGCCTACAGGCAGAAGTATCCAGGACACAGCCCCCTCGACGCGATGTTCGCCGCTGCAGATGCCGCAATCGAGCTCGGGGCTGCGCACCTGCGTTGGTGGAGCTGGAAGCACATCATGGGGCATCGCGACAACGGCTACGCCGAAGAGGCCATCGCCTGCGTCTACGACCGCTTCAGAGAGTAGCCGCTAGTTCTCGTCCATCACCTGAAGCCAAGTGTTCCCGTCGGAGATGAACCCGAGGCGATGATGGGCCTTGTTCAGAACGGCGTGACCTGTGACTGACGCGGCGGGGCACGCCACTGTGACATGGTACGCCGGTGCGCCGCCGTCAACGTCCCACACAATCACGAGCTGACCTTCTCTGTAGTCGGGGTCGAGCAGATGAACGGTTGATGGGGCGCCGATGGCATTTGTCGAGACGCGGATGATTTTGGTCAGAGGCTCCTGCAGCGTAGGGCCCGCAACGGCAACGTCTTGGACCTCTCCGCGGACGGATACGTGGGAGGTCTGAGCGGCCAGCCCGACCTGCGTTGCTGCCCCAAATAGACCCGGAGAGAAGGAGCAGCCTCTTCCGAACTCCACCAGGCCCGCACCATCAATGCAGACTGCGGTGGCCGACTCGACGTGGGTATCGACGAGTCGGACCACGCTCGTCGCTCCTACGTTAATGGCTTCAGCGGTCCCGCCGTCATTCTTCACAGCGCAGTTATCAAACTGCGCCGTTACCCCGTTGGAGTCGAGGACGACGGAGACGTCTACAGTCGTTTCAATGAACTCCACGAAGCCCTGGGTAAGGGCGAGGGTGTGGGCGATGTTGATGCCGTTATCGGGGTCCGTGAAGTTGAAAATGTAGGCATCTCGGAAAGTCATAGCTACGGATGAGCCATCGAATTCAATCAAATTAGCTCCTGAAACCTGCCCGCTGAACAGGCAGGAGTCGAACCCGATGAGGTCTGAAATGACCGCGTCGGTACCGTTGAAGACGACCATTGGAGCCGTGCAAGGGCTGACGTTGCGGAAGACGCAGCCGCCGAAGGAGAACTGCCCGCCGAACCCTACGCCTGATAGGGAAAAGATCGGGGAGACAGTGGAGTTCTCTAAGAACTCAAACCCCTGAACCTTACATGAGTAGGGCGCCGATACGTCGACAGTGTGGTTGCCGACGACTGTGGGCATGGTGGTGACCATGGTCGACGCGAAGGGCTCCTGGAACTGGGTGCCTCCCACCAAGTGAACCCCTGGTCGGAACGTCAGGTCCTCGGTGTACGTGCCTGGCCGCACAAACACCTCTTTCTCGAACCCGTCGGTGGCTGCAGCTGCGGCTGCGTCGTCGATCGCGGTCTGAATGACGGAGTACGGAAGCCCCGGCTCGAGGCCCACCAGGTACGGGTACGCCGACGCGCCCCCGCC
>Ga0055584_100002461_pt1 | contig 18307 bp, 19 predicted proteins | sample OSDHelmetaG_FD_58716 | JGI IMG/M metagenome (GOLD analysis project Ga0055584, IMG submission 58716) | Pelagic marine sediment microbial communities from the LTER site Helgoland, North Sea, for post-phytoplankton bloom and carbon turnover... | ecosystem: Environmental > Aquatic > Marine >... | reverse complement strand
GCCCCCGTGGCCTTCCGTGTACAGACATTCAACCTGACATTAGGCGATACGGCCATGGCTTATGTTGAGCGTATATTGAACCTGGATGTCATGCGTGAATGGTATGAAGCTGCGCTTGAGGAAACCTGGCGGGAAACGGGACACGACCGGGAGTCCTATGAAGCCGGCAAGCTTATTGCAGACCTGCGCGCACCCGTGCCGGGCTGAACCTGTGCGCCTGGATTTTATCGTCTCTACTGGCGGAAACTACTTGACCCAGGTCAATGCCTGTAAATGGGAACCCAAGTAATGTAAACAGGTCGTCGTTCGTTCCGGCAAAAACCGGGTGGACTGGTAAAACTGCACGATGAACAGCCTGACCCACTTTGATAGCAAATGGCGTATCTCAACCGCCAGGCTGATCTTTACAATCTCACTTCTGCTACTTTCCACTTCATTCTTTTCGCCGCTTTGGGCAATCGACTGCGATCCGATGAGCATGGTACTGCGATCCCAGGCAGAAGTTGATGGCTTCCAGGAAACCTATGGACCCTGCGACCGGGTTTTGTCTCTTTACCTTGAAGGGGCTGATATAAGCAACCTCGATGGTTTGTCAGCACTCACAGATGTGTCAAGCAGCCTGTATATCCAAAACAACCCGCTGCTGGTTGATACTGATGGTCTCTCCGCCCTGACCACTGTGACCAGAAACTTATGGATTCAGAACAATGCCAGCCTTGCCGATCTGAATGGTTTTTTGGCACTCACCAACGTGGGTGAACTGCTGGCGATTTTTGAGAACAACGCTTTGACAAATATCAATGGTCTGTCCGCTCTGACGGTCGTGGGTGGAAGCCTGGTGATTCGGGATAATGCCAGTTTGGTAGGTGTGGATGGTTTGTCAGCTCTCACCAGCGTAGCCGGTGCCGAGACGGCCGATCAGAGGTTTCTGCACATAGAAAACAATGCTGCCCTGACAAACCTGGATGGTCTGTCCGCCCTCACCAGCGTGGGTACCCGCAGCGTGGGCTGGGCGTATGTGGTCATCATCAACAATCAAGCACTGCCCCAATGCACCGGTATATCACGATTGATCGACCGATGGGATGAAGCAGAACCGGGACCCGGTGGCAGCGTGCACCCTGACGTGGCTGGTGAAGTCATCATCAACGACAACCTGGCCGGTTGTAATTCAATCCAGGAAATTCTCGCAGACATTGACGTATCGAGGATCAACGCTGCTCTGAATGACGCATGGTTTAACCCGGACACAGACGGCCAGGGATTTTTCATCAGCATATTTCCTGATCTCGGTCTCGCATCGTTGGCCTGGTTTACCTATGACACCGAGCTATCGGCCGAGGGTGCGTCCGCTAACCTGGGAGATGCAGGTCACCGTTGGATCACGGCGCTGGGCCCAATCACGGGCAACCAGGTTCTGATGGAAATTGAAATGACATCCGGTGGTGTATTTGACACCGCTACTGACATACAGCGCACCGACCCACCCGGCTCTGACGGGACGATCTTATTGATTTTCACCAGCTGCAACTCAGGCACGGTTGAGTACGACATTCCATCTATTCACAGGCAAGGGATTGTCCCGATCCAGCGTGTGGCAGGTGACAATATAGCCTTGTGCCAGGCGCTTAACGCAAATTGAGTTGCCGTGCCTGACCTCCATCCTTGTAGCGTAGATTTAGAGCTCGTCGTATGTCATTATTCCGTCACATTGATTTGCTATTGTAAGACCTGAGAATTTCAATTACATTGAAGCATGGTCAATATCCTCTATTTATGCACAGGAAATTCCTGTCGATCCCAGATCGCTGAAGGCTGGACCAGGCAGCTTGGTGGAAACCGTGTTGAAGTCCAGTCTGCAGGTATCGAAGCGCATGGAAAAAACCCGCGTGCTATAAAAATCATGCAGGACGCTGGATGCGATATTTCAGGTCAGGAATCTACCATCGTCAGTGAAGAGATGCTGCAGAGGGCAGACGTGGTGGTCACTGTTTGCGGCCATGCCGATGAACAATGTCCCTCGTTACCTCCAGACACTAAAAAGGTACACTGGCCTTTAGCTGACCCGGCGAAGGCATCGGGCAGTGAACAGGAGATCATGAACGAATTCAGGGCAACCCGTGACGAGGTTGAAAAGCGTGTCCGGGACTTGCTGAAAAGCCTGTAATAAGGAACTGTTTGATGAGTGTTCAGTGTGAATCTACCGGACGTCGTGCCGGTGGGGCGAAAATGCCATTTTTTGAGCGTTACCTGAGTCTCTGGGTCGTGCTGTGTATTGTGGCCGGTATCCTGCTGGGGCAATTTGCGCCAGCTGTATTTGAATCCCTGGGTACCATGGAAGTGGCCAGCGTGAACCTGCCGGTCGCCGTCTTAATCTGGTTCATGATCTTACCCATGCTGCTCAAGATCGACTTCAATTCACTCGCCGAAGTCAGGCAGCACTGGAAAGGTGTCGGTGTAACGTTGTTCATCAACTGGGGCGTAAAACCATTCTCGATGGCCCTGCTCGCCTGGATATTTATCCGCAACCTGTTTTCAGACTGGATGCCGGCTGAACAGCTGGACAGCTACATCGCCGGCCTGATCCTGCTGGCTGCAGCCCCGTGTACGGCCATGGTTTTTGTCTGGAGCAACCTCAGTGATGGTCACCCGGGCTTCACACTGTCCCAAGTGGCCCTGAATGACCTGATCATGGTTTTCGCCTTTGCACCCATCGTGGCCTTACTGTTGGGTATCTCTTCTATCCACGTGCCTTGGGACACACTGGTACTGTCAGTGGTCCTGTATATCGTGCTGCCGGTGATCGTAGCCAGCTTGTGGCGCAAATGGCTGGTGCGGAACGAAGACGGGGAAGCTCGGCTTAAACGCGTGCTCGATGCCATGCATCCGGTCTCCCTGTCCGCTTTACTGATAACACTGGTACTGCTTTTCGGGTTTCAGGGCAACCAGATCATTTCTGAACCGTTTATTATCCTGCTGCTGGCAATACCCATTCTGATCCAGGTGTATTTCAACTCCGGCCTGGCCTACTGGCTCAACAGGAAGCTGGGTGTGGAGCATTGCGTCGCTGCGCCGTCAGCGCTTATTGGTGCAAGTAACTTTTTCGAACTTGCAGTGGCCGCAGCTATCGGCTTGTTTGGTCTGCAGTCCGGTGCCGCCCTGGCAACCGTTGTAGGCGTGCTGGTTGAAGTTCCCGTCATGCTGTCGGTCGTTTGGATAGTCAATCGCAGCAAACCATGGTATGAGGCGAAAACGTAATTTTTGAGCACTTATTGCCCCGCTTATACGCCTGGTGTTGCAAAACCAGCCAGACGTTTATTCGCCGTGCCTGATCTTCAGTACTTCAACCAATGAGCCCAGCTCCAGTTTGCGGCTGCGTAATAACACCAGTAAATGGTATAACAGGTCTGCAGACTCGTTGAGTACTTCTTCATCACCACCCGCAGCAGCAGCAAGCGCCGTTTCCACCCCTTCCTCACCCACTTTCTGGGCAATTCGTTTGACGCCGGCTTCCAGCAGCTTTGTTGTATAACTGCCTGCTGGTCGCTCTTCATCACGGCATGCAATGACACGTTCAAGATCTGCCAGGAATGCGAGTTCAGGCATAACGCGGGCTTCTGCATCAAAACAGGTATCCAGACCCAGGTGGCAAGTGGGGCCTTCCTGACGGGCGCGCACCAGCAGGCAATCCGTATCGCAATCAGGATGAATATCAACCAGGTCAAGATAGTGACGGGAAGTTTCACCCTTGGTCCAGAGCTGCCCCCTGCTCCGACTCCAGAACGTCACCTGACCTGACTCCAATGTATGAGTCAGGGCATCCTTGTTCATATACCCCTGCATCAGAAGCCGGCCATCAAACGCATCCTGCACGATAGCAGGTATCAGCCCATTCATTTTTTCCCATGCCAAATCATCAATATTCATAATCTCACTCCAATACCGGCCGCAGATAACATGTCTTTTAACGCGGGAATCGGTACCTTGTTATTGTGAAAAACCGTTGCCGCCAGGGCTCCGTCTACATCAGCCTGCTCAAATACATCTATAAAGTGGCTGGCATTTCCGGCACCACCGGAAGCTATCAGCGGTACACTTGTTAACTCTCTTGCAGCTTTCAACTGCCTGATATCAAAACCCTCGCGTGTGCCGTCACGCCCCATACAATTGAGGACACACTCACCGGCACCGCGTTGTACAACCTCTTCAATCCAATCCAGCGTCGTGCGACCCGTCTGCTGCATCTGATCCGGGATACCGGTCATCTGCCGGGTAACCCACACACCATCCTGCAACACCGAATCGATACCTACCACGACACACTGACTGCCAAACTCGCCCACCAGTTCATTGATCAATTCCGGTCTCTGCACTGCCGGCGTGTTGATGGATATCTTGTCGGCACCGCGCTGCAATACCTTGCGGGCATCAACGACCGAGCGTATACCACCGGCCACACAAAACGGAATGTCGATGACTTCAGCAACACACGAAACCCAGTCACTGTCAACGGAACGGCCCTGGGGGCTGGCGGTGATATCGTAAAACACCAGTTCATCGGCGCCCTCGGCACTATAACGCGTGGCCAGTTCGATAATGCCACCCATGACACGGTGGTCGCGAAACTGTATACCTTTAACAACCTCACCATCGCGTACATCAAGACAAGGGATGATACGGCGCGCAAGGTTTGAAACCTTTCGGGTCATTTTAATACTTCCAGTGCCTCGGCAACGCTAAACCGTTTTTCCAGCAGCGCTTTACCGGTAATGACACCGGCAGCACCCGTGGGTCCAAGCTGTTGAATATCAGCCAGGCTGCTGACACCACCCGAGGCTTGCAGCTGTAAACCCGGATACCTGCCGGTGATATCTGAATACAAATTCAGGTTGGGCCCGTTGAGTGCGCCATCCCTGCTGATATCAGTGCATAGCAGGTGCTTCAACCCGCCAGCAACCAGTTCATCGAGCAACTGCCACATATCGCGGTCGCCGCGGCTGGTCCAGCCATGAATACGCGGCCATGGCATACCCTTCTCATCGAAGCGGATATCCAAAGCAGCCACCAGCTTGTCGTTACCGAATTGCTCCAGCCAGGCAATGAAACCTCTGCTATCGGTCACGCTCATACTACCTACCACCACTCTCGCGGCGCCGGCGTCCAGCCTGTGTGAGACATCATCCGCACTGCGTACACCACCACCGGTCTGTACCGATTGTTTTGTATTGCCGAGCAGGTTAAACAGTGCTGAGGTATCGGCATCCGTACCGTCTCTTGATGCCGCCAGATCCACCACATGCAGCCATTGGGCACCTGCATCCGCGTAATCACGTGCCAGTTCTACTGCTGTCGGCGGGTAATGGGTCACTTTTTCAAAATCGCCGTGTAGCAGACGTACGCAACGTCCGTCCAGCAGGTCAATGGCCGGGATGAGCTTCATGTTAACTCCAGGAAGTTTGCCAGTAGCCGTGCGCCATTGCGCGCGGAACGTTCGGGATGAAACTGGGCACCGCAGAAATTGCCCTGACGCACGATCGCAGCAAATGACTCACCGTGCAAACAGGTCGCAAGCGTTTCAGGTCCAATGGGGGCACAATAGCTATGCACAAAATAATACCAGGGTTGTTCAGGCAAACCTGCGAGCAGCGAGTCAGTTTTTTTGCTGGTCGTTGTGTTCCAACCCATATGCGGTACACGGATACCTTCCGATGGTTTCATCTTCTGCAAGGTTCCGGGAATAATACCCAGACAACGGGTGTCATCTTCAGTCGATTTTTCAAACAATAACTGCATACCCAGGCAGATACCCAGCACCGGTTGCTTCAGTTCGCGGATGCACTGTATGAGTCCCAGCTCTTTCAGACGTGTCATCGCGGCACCGGCCGCACCGACACCCGGCAATAAAACACGATCCGCTGTACGAATGGTGGCGGCGTCTGAGGTAAAGACCGGTTCTGCACCCAGTCGCTTAAGTGCATGCATGACGGAGCTTATATTGGCCCCGCCACTATCGATGATCGCCAGTGTCATCAGAGCAGGCCCTTGGTACTGGGCAGCTCGGTCCCCTGCCTTGCCAGTGCCGGTCGTAAAGCCCGGCCGGCGCCTTTGAACAGACCTTCGATCATGTGGTGGGTATTTTCACCACTGACTTTCATATGCAGTGCACATCGCAAAGACTGACTTAAGGAGGCAAAAAAGTGGCGCACCATTTCTGTTGAAAAAGCGCCAACCGTATCACGCGGGAAACTGGCCTCAAATTCGAATGCAGGACGACCGGAAAGATCTACTGCCACCTCGGCGAGTGACTCATCCATGGGCAAAACGAAACCATACCGTCCGATACCACGTCGATCACCCAGGGCATTGTCCAGGGCCTGACCCAGCGCCAGTGCACAGTCCTCCACGGTGTGGTGCTCGTCGATCTCAAGGTCGCCGTTACATTTCAACGCGAGCCGGAACCCGCCATGGGCTGCTATCTGATCCAGCATGTGATCAAAAAATCCGATACCGGTGCTTATTTCATTGCCGCCGCTGGTATCCAGATCCACCTCTACCCTGATTTGAGTTTCGTTGGTGTCACGTTCTATCACCGCGCGTCTTGGCCGGTTGCAAAGCTGATGGGCTATGTCATCCCAGTGCTGTCCGCGGGGACCGCAAAGAATACCACCGATACCCATGTTTTCTGCCAATTGCAGATCGGTCTTGCGATCGCCGATCACCCAGCTATCCTCCAGATTAAGATCACCGGATTTCAGGTAATCCAGCAGCATACCGATTGCCGGCTTACGGTTTGGAGAGTTGTCACTTTCAAAATGCGGATCGATATGTTCTGCCACGAAGTGAATGCCTTGCGAAGCAAACAGCGACAACATTTTGTCGTGCGGGGGCTGGAAATTTTCCAGTGGATTGGAGGCCGTACCCAGTCCGTCCTGATTGCTGACGATGACAAATTCGTAGCCGGCCGCTTTGAGTTTCAGCAGGGCCGGTATCACAGCTTCAACCAGTTCCAGTTTCTGCAGGCTGTCAATTTGAAAATCTTCCGGCTCAATTATCAGGGTTCCGTCACGATCCAGAAACAGAATCCGGCGTTTGTTGGCACTCATGCCTGCTCTCCGTAATCTTGCAGGGCTAATTTTAACGCAGCCATTTCATCGGCGCTGCCAATTGTCAGACGAACACAGCCCTCAAGCTGCGCCTGCGAGGTAAAATTGCGAATGCGAATTCCACGTCCGGCACACCAGTCCACCAGGTCATCCGCATCTGCGACACGCAACAGAACAAAGTTAGCTTCACTCTGCATAGCTTCCGTGATCCAGTCACAGCCTGAAAGAAACTTGAGCAAATCCGCTCTGCCCACGCGAACTTCATCCACAAACTGTTGTTCTCGACTGATCGCATCACCGGATATGGCCTGCAGGGCAGCATCAATTGCCGTGGCCGCGAGTGGATAAGGCGCGATAACCCGTTGCAGTAATCCGATAACAGCCGGATCAGCAATCACGATGCCGCAACGCACACCAGCGGCCGCCCAGGCCTTGGATAGAGTTCGCAATACAACCAGGTGTGTCCATTGCTCTACCATCTCGCAGGCTGATCTGGCACTGCAAAATTCAATATAAGCCTCATCAAGCACCACCAGCGCCCTGCCCTCACAGGCTTTAAGTACGCCTTCCAGCTGAGCTCGACCAACCAGATCACCGGTTGGGTTGTTCGGTGAGGTCAGAAAAACCAGGCGTACACCATCCTGCTCATTCATGACCCGCTCCAGTTTCTCAAAATCTATTTGAAACCCGTTGCCGGCCTGCCGGGGTACATCAATCACATGCGCACCCTGTATGGTTGCAGCGATCCTGTACATACCAAAACAGGGGCTACATTCAACCATTGCATCCTGACCCGGACGGCAGAACACCCTGGTCAGCAAATCGATACCTTCATCACTGCCGCGGGTAACCAACACCCTGGACTCGTCAACCGCATACATTTCTGCCAAGCGTGACCTCAGCAAGGCGGGTTGCGGCGGCGGGTAGCGGTTCAGTGATAAACGCTGCCATTCAGGATCATTCACATGGGTGTCCGGCGCCTCATTGGCATTGAGCAGGATACCGTCAGCCGCCGCGCTATTGCGTGCTGACACATAGGGTTTCATCGCTACAATTTCCGGTCGTGCAATGCTATTGATGTCCATTTTCATGAATCACCATTGCTCTTGAGACGATATTCCACCGCCATGCTGTGCGCATCCAGGCCCTCGGCGCGGGCGAGCGTTGAGGCACATGAACCCACATTGCGGAGCCCGAAATAGCTGGCACGCTGTAAGGTCATACGCCGCAGAAAGTCACTGACAGACAGACCACTATAGGCACGTGCATAACCATAGGTTGGCAGTACATGGTTGGTACCGGAGCAGTAATCTCCAAGCGATTCGGGTGTCCAGGGCCCGATAAACACCGATCCGGCCGCAGTGACCTTATCCGCAACCCGATCCGCATCTTCAATATTCAATATCAGGTGTTCGGGTGCATAACGGTTGCTGATTTCAACTGCCTCGGCAATGGATCTTGTCTGTATACGTCTCAGGTACTGCAATGATTTTGCAAGGATAGCCGAGCGTGGCAACTCCACGGCCATGGCCGGCAACAATCGACCCACCTCATCCAGGAGTTGTGGACAGTCACTGATAACGATCGCCTGGGAATCAGGACCATGCTCGGCCTGGGACAAAAGATCCCAGCAGACCGCTGTTGCATCGGCACCTTCGTCTGCGATGACGAGAACTTCTGACGGTCCCGCCGGCATATCGCGCGCGGCACCACCAGGCAGGGCAGAAATTTGTTGTTTCGCTTCGGTCACCCAGGCATTACCGGGCCCGAACAGCTTGGCACAGGCCGGTATGCTTTGAGTTCCAAGTCCCATCGCAGCGATGGCCTGCGCACCACCCACTTTGAACGCCCGTTTGACACCGCACCGTAATGCCGCAGCCAGGATCGCGGGGGATACGCATCCCTGCCTGTCCGGCGGAGTACAGAGAACAACCTCGTCACACCCGGCAATCTGTGCTGGAACCGCCAGCATGATCACAGTAGAAATCAGCGGTGCTGACCCGCCTGGTACATATAGACCAACGGGAGATATGGGCAGATACCTTGCCTCGCATCGCAACCCGGGAGCTGTTTCCATATTGAGTGATACCGGTTTTCCCGCGACATGGAAATCGCGAATTCTTGATATGGCTTCATCCATGGCCTTCAGAACCAGCGGATCCACCAATGACTCGGCTTCTGCCCACTCATCGGCACTGACTTCCAGTTGATCGAGAATTGCCCCGTCGTATTTTTCGCCCAGTACGCGTAAGGCCTGGTCACCATCTGTTCTGACAGCAGAGAGGATGTCACCAACGGTTTGCTGAAAATCACCAACCGGTATCGGCGGGCGGCACAGGGCCTCTTCCCGATGCTTCTCAGAGACAGTGGACCAGATGATAATGTCGGGGACAGTGATATCCATCATCTACGCCAGCATTTTCTCGACCGGCAATACCAGGATGGCAGACGCACCTGCCCCCTTAAGGGCTTCGAGATGCTCCCAAAACACGGTTTCACGGCATACGGCATGTAATGCCACACGATCGGGGTCACCCTCAAGGTTCATCAGGCTGGGGTTCTCGGCTCCGGGTAACAGGCGCGTGATTGTATCAACGGCATCACGCGGCGCGTGCAACATGACGTACTTGCTTTCAGCCGCCAGCAGAACACCATCGAGGCGGGATAATAAGCGATCTATCATGTCCTGCTTTTCATCCGGAAGCTGATCCAACTGCCCGTAAAGTGCTGCGGTACTCTCGAAAAGCGCTTCAAACTCGACCAGGTGATTGGCGCGTAATGTCGTGCCTGTAGAGACGAGGTCTGAAATCGCATCTGCTGTACCGAGACCAGGTGCGATCTCAACTGAACCTGAGAACTTAACCGTTTCCGCGCTGATACCCCTGCCAGACAAAATGGAACGGGTCAGGGCCGGATAGCTGGTGGCTATCCTGCAGCCGTCAAGATCAGCAACAGACTTAAAATTCGAGTTTTCTGGAACCGCCAATGAAAGACGGCAACCACCAAAAGGTAGTTTACGTAGTTGCGCGAGGTCATGGTCGGCCGTGTTTTCCAACATGGCCTCTTCGGCGATATTTTCACCCACAATACCCAGGTCACAAACACCGTCCAGCAACAGACGGGGAATATCGTCATCACGCACCAGCAGCAGGTCGATCGGGAAATCCTTTCCGTACCAGTACAATTTATCCTTGCTGCGTGCGAAACGCAGGCCGCAACGTTGCAACAGGTCGAGTGATTTTTCTGAAAGCCTGCCTGATTTTTGTATTGCTACCCTAATTCTTTTCATGATTTTGCCGCCTCCTTACGCCGCAGGGCCAGACGGTAACCGCCTTCACCCATATTCATATACCTGGCCACACGGCCAATGGTTGTGACACTGACCCCGGTGATCTCACTGATTTCCCGGTAACTGTGCCCCTGTCTCAACAAAGATGCCGTCCACCAGCGATCTACAATGGCCTCGACTTCGGAAGGTGTGCAAAGGTCCAGCAGGAACTGGCGAACCTCACCTGGCTCTTCGAGCGTCAAAAATGCCTTGTACAGGGATTCCGCCGCCCTTTTCAGGGCCTTCTTTTGCACTTCGTTATGTTGTTTCATAATACTTGTATCGCTGTAACAGCGTATTAATACATTAGTACAGAGAATAGAATGAATCAAACAGCAATGCAAGCATTCAGTGACGGTGTGCCAAAGGGAGTTCCTGAATCGTGAATAGCATGGAGGCCCATTGAACGGCCGGCGGCTTCAGGGCCTGTAGCTAGTTTGAGAGGGTTTTTGGCAAATACCGCCAACTTACTATATGCAGTAGCACTTCATGTTATTTACATAAGTGCTTGTACTTTCATAATTTATGTATTACTGTATGTACAGCCTAGGCGCAGTTGAACAGCTTGTATCCGTCTCGCTGGAGACATGGAAAGTCTATTTATCAACAAGGGCGCCCTGGTGGTTTATTACAATTTTCCCCGATCAATTCCAGCTTCAAATCCCTTGTTAATTTCTTGATCTCTGACTCCCGGCGCTGTGCGCTGCTGCGGTCAGGGTGGTTTTCCGTATATACCACTTCAACCGGATACCTGCCCCGGAAAAAGCGTGCACCCTTGCGGGAATCTGAGTGTTCACTGAAGCGGCGCTCTACATCGGTTGTAACACCGGTGTATAAGCGCTCATCACTGGCCTTGATAATATAGACATACCATGCTTGCCGGCTATTTTTGAGGCCACAATCGGGCATTCTTCTTCCAGCCTCCAGGCAAGCGGATCTATCAGGACCTGAAATCAAACCGTGCAAAGTCTGACTTCAAACGTTCCAGTTCATTTCTCAAGGCCTGTTCAGGCGCCGCAGTTTCTTCGGAAAATACAAGCAGACTTTCCCCCAGAGCCATTAGAGGGTCTGTTTGACTCTGTGGGTCTGTTTGACTCTGTGGCTCCGTCTGCGCGACCACTTCCGGTGTCACCTGCGAAACGGGTACCGTCTGCGGCAGGTTGAAAAACACTGCCATCAGCAGCATTGCAAACACACCGGCACCCCAGGCGGGAGCAGACCGGAAAAACCGGCGCCTCCTGCCAACAGGTTCAGCAAGCCTTACCGCACGCATGATGTCCTGATGTAGCTCAGCGCTGACTTTTGCCTTGGTTTCAGGCGTGGTGGTCAGGGATTTTTTCAGAAACAAAGAATTCATAATGTAACCTCATTACCGGAGGCAACGGATTCGAAACGATAATCCTGCAACTCCTTCGAAAGACGCCGGCGGGCCCGCATCAGGTTGACTTTAACCCAACTGACCGGACGTTTCATAACCTTGCCGATTTCAGATAGCGGCATGTCTTCCACATAAAACAACCACAAGGCGGTAAATTGCGCATCACCCAGGCATAACCTGGCCGTTTGCCACGTAGAGCGTTGTTGCTCTATCTGAATACCAAGCTGCTCGGGGCCTGCATGCCCGCAAGCTATCGAATCCAGCGAGTCCGCCGTCCCGGGGGACTGCCTTTGCCTACCCAGTTGGCGAACGGCAATGCTGAACAACCAGGTGCTGAAGCGATACTTTGGGCGATAGCTTGGCAAATACTTGAACACCGCTACAAACGTATCCTGTAAAACATCCTCAGCGTCAGCACGATTGTTCGCCCGCACCAGCAGAAACCGGTAGAGCCGATCCTGGTATTGTAAAACCAGTTGCTCAAATGCATCGACCGAACCCTGCCGGGCCCGGTCGATCAATTCCAGCTCAGATTGTAACTCCAGGGCAGTCATAGGGTCGCCGGCTACAACTTGTTCCTGAGTGCTTCAATCTGATCGGTTGTAATCGGCACATTCATATACAGCTCTGGACCGTCACTTTCAAAACGGACCTGGCGCAGGATTTCCCCAAGTGCACCCTCCGACTCATCCATTGCCTTCAGGGCCACAAGGCCTTCAATGATGTTACGAACAGACATGGCAATGTCGGGAGAGTTTGCCGTAAGTTGGGCACTGATCTGCAGACCACCAAGGTCCTCTGCAACCACCAGGGCCGCGGCATCAACATTCCTCAGTATCGAGGAATCCCAGCCTCCACCTATATCGACCGACGTATTTGCACCACCCTGAACCAGGGCATGGTCTGCCTGCAGCACCAACAGCGCTTCAGAATCAGCCACATCAAAGCCGCCAAGATAACCACCTGAATCCAGAAACCTTTGCATCATTTCCAGATTTTGCGTGACCATTGTCTGAGCCGCACCAAACGAGAAATACAGGTCCTCACGATGGCCCCAGTTCACATCTTTCACCTGTCCATCCTCGTCTGTGTAAGTCATTGCCCCGTCATCATCCTGAATCATGTAATAGGCAAGACCGGCGTTGTCACTGGCAATAACATCTGCACCTTTGCGCTCAAGTGCCGACAATAATGCATCCCGGGTTTCTGCACTTATTGCGCCATGCAGGATGACCGCACCATCATTCTCCGAATTTCCATGTTCCGGCAACTTTCCTCCAAACAGGGTAACGCCCTGAATTTCGCCCCGGATATCCACATTCAATTCTTCCTGAATCTCATTCAATACCTCATCTGCTTTCTCGAGCAGAAACCTGCGGCCGACTTCCGAATTCTGGATCAGATCCAGATTGACGTGTACATACCAGTTGCTGCCGGTTGGAATGTCAGTGCGGGAAAGGCTGGCGGCCTGCGCAATTACGCAGACAAAACCTGTCATCAACAGGGTGCTAAAAATCTGTATTCGGTTCCACTTCATCATATGTTCCTTAATAAATCTTCCGGTGTCTGCCGGTCGTTCTCAGGCTTATAGCGGCAAATAACCGAAAAAGTTACACTTTGCAAACAAAAAGCTGGTTGCCGGGTCATATAAAATTAACGATTACAGACTAAGCTTGATTTTCTATACTTGGTAGCATGCACTTTTCATGAGCACTTGGCGCATGGAGAAAGTACCGGCAAACAGACAAAGAGTGAAAATTTTTAGGGAGTCGTAATGACAGAGATTCTGGTAATACTGATTTTTTTGCTTTCAGGTATAGGCATCTGGTTATATAACGGGCTGATACGTAACCGCAACCGGGTTGGTGAGGCCTGGGCGGGTATTGATGTTCAATTGCAAAAACGCGCTGAACTGGTTCCCAACCTCGTGCAAACCGTCAAGGGCTATGCGGCACACGAATCCACCGTGTTTGAGGAGGTGGCTCGCATTCGTAAAACAGGAGAAACAAGTGTAGATGCCCGTGCCCGGCAGGAAACGGCCCTGTCAAAATCACTTGGAAGCTTATTTGCACTGGCTGAAGATTATCCTGACCTGAAAGCCAACGAAGGATTCCAACAGCTACATTCCAGCCTGATCGACATCGAAAATCATTTGCAGTTCGCACGCCGATATTACAATGGCGCCGTCAGGGACAATAACAACCTGGTTGAGAGCTTTCCATCCAACATCATTTCAAACTTGTTTAACTTCAAACTGGCGGAGTTTTTTGAGATTGAATTCACCAGCCAGAGAAGTGCGCCCAATGTTGACCTTTAGAAAATCAGGTTTGATCTTCAGTTACCTGCTGCTTGTCAGCGCGGGTTTTGCAAGCGCAGGAACCGTACTGGCGGATGAACGAATTCTGGATTTCCAGTCTGATATTCTGATCCACACCGATGGCCACATGATCGTGACCGAAACGATCCAGGTACGCGCTGAGGGTGAAAATATTCGCCGGGGGATCTTTCGGGATTTCCCAACCAGCTACAAGGACCGGCGTGATAACAACTACAGGGTCGAGCTGAATGTGCTGGATGTAAAACGCAATGGCGCCCCTGAGCCATTCCATACAGAAAAACGCAGTAACGGTGTACGCATCTATATCGGCAGCCCGAACAGTATGGTTGGCAATGGTGTACATGAATACCAACTGCGCTATCAGACCAACCGTCAACTGGGTTTCTTTAAAGATTTTGATGAGTTGTACTGGAATGTGACCGGTAACGGCTGGCGGTTTCCGATCGACCATGCGAGCGTGCGAGTTGAATTGCCCGAACCTGTGAAAAACTGGGATTTGCGAACGAGCTTTTATACTGGTGCGAAAGGAGCGAAGGGGAAAGACGCCAAATCCGACATCGTCAATGAACATGTTGTCGTGTTCGAGTCCACCCGGGGCTTGCAGCCCTATGAGGGTTTGACCGTTTCCGTCGGCTGGCCCAAGGGCATTGTGGAGGAACCCACTTCTGCAGAGCGAATCACCTGGTTTCTGCAGGACAACCGATCGGCGCTGGTTTTACTGATTGGGCTGCTGACAGCACTGGGATGGTATCTCTGGGCCTGGAACCGGTATGGCCGTGACCCTCGGAAAGGCGTCATTATTCCGCGCTTCAAACCACCTTCGGGTCTGACTCCAGCGGGCTGTAGTTATATTCTCGATATGTCGTTCGGGAAACAGGCTTTCGCTGCAGCGGTTGTCAGTCTTGGCGTGAAGTCCTACCTGGAAATTGATGATCAGGACGGTGAATTTACACTTCGGAAAAAGACGGGCGCGGGAAAAAACAAAATAAGCAAGGGTGAAAAAGCGGTACTTCAGGGCCTGTTTGAAGCAGATGCAGAAGTTAAACTCGATCAAAAGAATCACAGGGTCTTTGCGAAAGCCCGCACTGAATTAAGAAATGCACTGAAGTCCGAACACCTGGGCCGGGTTTTCATACTCAATACCGTCTATGCCGTGCCAGGTATTCTCCTGACGATCGTGGCAGCGATAATTGCAGCCGTATTAACGGCCAGCCCGGTTGTCTGGATTACTTACGCAGTGCTGTCCATCATATTGCATGTCATATTTTTGTTCCTGTTACGTGCGCCCACACCTGCAGGACGTAAGATCATGGATGAGATCGAAGGATTCAAAATGTACCTCGATACGGCCGAGCAGGACCGCCTTGAGCGTATGCAATCACCGCAGTTAACACCCCAGGTGTTTGAAACCTTTCTGCCGTTCGCTTTTGCGCTGGGAGTTGAAAACAACTGGTGTGACCGGTTTGCGCGTGAGCTACCGGAAGAACTGGAGAAAAGGGGCGGCTATCAGCCAAGCTGGTATACCGGCAGTCAAGTCAGGCTGGGCGCATTGAGTCATCTTGGCAGTGATTTCAACAACAGTTTTTCCTCTGCTATTTCCTCTGCATCATCACCACCCGGTTCGTCCTCCGGCTCGGGCGGCGGGGGCTCCTCCGGTGGTGGTGGCGGTGGTGGCGGTGGCGGCGGTTGGTAACGACCCGGGAGGAAACCATTCTCCTGATGGAAGAACCGCTTGTGAAGCCGGTATAAGACCGGAAGGTATTCGACAGGAAACTCTATCAGAAGCAATCATAAGTGACCGGGGCGGAACGTGGATCAGTAGTATATTCCGTCACCAATCAATTCATTTGTGTTATATGATCAGCAATTAGTTGAAAAATATAATACCAATGAGGTTGGCATGGCTCAAACACAGGAACTTATTAAATCCTTGAAAACAGCCCTGAAAGCACAGGGCAGGACTTACGCGGATGTCGCCGTTGAACTCGGATTAACCGAGGCAAGTGTTAAACGCCTTTTCTCAAAACAGAGCTTTTCCCTCAGACGCCTTGACCAGGTCTGTCACCTGCTTGACATGGAAATCACCGACCTGGTGCAACTGATGAATGAGCAACAACAGCGCCTGCAACAACTCAGCATTGAACAGGAAATGGAAATCACTGCCGACGTCACACTGGCACTGGTGACGGTTTGTGTCCTCAACCGCTGGACCATGGATGACATCCTCTCCTATTACCACATTAGCGAAACCGAATGTGTGCAGCATCTCGCAAAACTCGACCGCCTCAAGGTGATCGAATTACTGCCGAAGAACCGTATCAGATTGTTGGTAGCACCCAATTTCAGTTGGCATGAAAATGGGCCGATTCAGTTATTTTTCCAGAAGAAAATCAGCCAGGAGTTTTTTAGTACCCACTTTAGCCGTGATGACGAATGCCTGATCGTTCTCAATGGTATGTTCTCATCACAGAGCAACGCTGAACTTCAGCATAAACTAAAACGTCTGGCCAGGGAGTTTGGCCTCATGAACAATGATGATGCCGGGCTTGACCTGGCCAAGCGAAACGGCACAACCCTGGTATTGGCTATGCGTGATTGGCAATACGGCCTATTCAAACCATTCCTAAAAGGCGAATCCAACAAATAGTTACTTAAAGGTATTATTTTTCGATACTTTTAAGTCATTATATTGTTACTTTTTATAATTAGGTTGCACAATATGTAATCACTAACCATGATGAATTTCGTAAGGCGGTTGCCCCCCAACAAGGGGTGTCAATTCTCAACCACGTTTACGGAGCACGTCATGAAATCACTTAGACCAGTCATTCTCAGTTTAATCGCACTGTTTTTCACCACTTTATGGAGCACGCCAAATCGCGCCGCCGGATTGCTGACCCCGACAGGGTCGGGTCTGCCGCAGCTTGAGATCCGGGAGCATCACGTCAACGTCGTCATCGAAGACGGATATGCAATTACCAGCGTTGAACAGGTGTTCGCCAATCCGCATGCTACAGATCTTGAGGCAATCTATTCCTTTCCTGTACCGGAAAAAGCCGCAGTCGGTGAATTTACCTACTGGATCGACGGCTTGCCGGTGACCGGCGAAGTGCTCGAAAAGCAACAGGCCCGTGAAATATATCAGCAGGAAAAACAGGCCGGCAGGGAAACAGCCCTGACCGAACAGGACAGTTACCGGACTTTTGATATTGCTGTCTACCCCGTGCGTGCCGGACAGGATGTGCGTATCAGCCTGACCTATATCCAGCCTGTACACATTGATACCTCCATCGGCCGTTATGTCTACCCATTGGAAGAAGGCGGTGTAGACGAGCAAAAAATGTCTTTCTGGTCATACCAGGATTCGGTTGAATCATCCTTCAGTTTCAATCTGTCATTCCGCTCCGCCTGGCCGATTGACGAATTCAGATTACCGCAGCACCCACAGGCCAGCGTACAGCAGTTGCCTGACGGGGAGTGGAATGTGTCCATGGCCTCAGATACGCCATCTATTGAGGAAGGGTCAACCCTCAGTACAACGCCTACGGCTGTTCATCGGCTCGACAAGGACATCGTTGTTTACTGGCGTCAGGTCCAGGGGCTTCCCGGTTCGGTCGAACTGGTTACTTATAAAGAGGACCCCGGTCAACGCGGTACATTTATGCTGACGCTCACGCCCGGAGATGACCTTGAACCAATCACCCGGGGAAGGGACTGGGTTTTCGTGCTCGATATTTCCGGCTCAATGGAAGGCAAATTCCAGAGCCTGATCGAAGGCGTCAACAAAGGGCTCGCGAATTTGAATCCCGAAGACCGCTTCCGCATCATCCTGTTTAATAATCAGCCAAGGGAAATCAGCCATGGCTTCGAAAACGCAACCCCTGGCAATGTGCAGAATGCTATCCGGACACTCGAAAGCAACCACCCGAACAGCGGCACAAACCTGTTCGCCGGTCTCAATCTTGGTATTCACTCGCTGGACTCAGACCGCAGTAGTGCACTGGTGCTTGTTACAGATGGTGTTGCCAACCTCGGCTACACCGAAAAACAGGATTTCCTTGACCTGCTCGAACAAACGGATGTCAGGCTATTCAGTTTCGTGTTGGGTAACAGCGCAAACCGGCCTTTGCTGGAAGGCATGGCCAGGGTTTCCAATGGCT
>Ga0055584_100002460_pt1 | contig 18307 bp, 15 predicted proteins | sample OSDHelmetaG_FD_58716 | JGI IMG/M metagenome (GOLD analysis project Ga0055584, IMG submission 58716) | Pelagic marine sediment microbial communities from the LTER site Helgoland, North Sea, for post-phytoplankton bloom and carbon turnover... | ecosystem: Environmental > Aquatic > Marine >... | reverse complement strand
GCCTTCAAGACCTCGCCGGAGACCGCCAGCTTGGGTGGACGGGGAGAGAGCAGGGCAGAAAGATCCGCCAGCCCGAGAGCCTGATCACCGATGTTGAGCGTCACCATGGCGCACACATTGAAGTTGCTGCCTGCCCGGCGTCAACGGCATCTTGCGCTGGATCCCAGGGAGGGGATCATGGATGGCATGAGCGGCTCTCTGCGTGCCCGTTGCCGTCTCGCTCTCGTCACGGCCGTGCTCACCCTCTCCATGGGACCGGCCCCCACCGAGATCGTGGTCGCCTATTTTGACCTCCCGGGGTGGTCCCGACTGGGGGTGCTCCGGCTCGAGGTCCCGCCCCTCCAGGAGGGGATCGTGGACGACCTGATCGACGGGAACCCCGACTCCACGGTGCTCATCGCCGGCAATCCGGTGACGGTCGCGCTCGAGTTCCAGTCGACCCAGGTGGTGAGCAACGTGGTGCTCGAGCCCGGGTTCCCCGAGGGCTGCGACGTCACCCTGACCGTGGTGGGTGGCGATGGCCGGCGCTACGCGGCGGGTGAAACGGCGACGAGCGGCGACCAGCCCGCCAGCTTCCAGCTGCCGGACGTCGAGGCGAACCGGCTGGAGCTGCGGGTCGACCGCGACGGCGGAGCCGGCTCGGTCCGCATCCGGGGCCTGCGCATCCAAGGGGTGATGTCCATCGACCGCATCTCCCTGGACAACGTGCCCGCCACGCTGCCGGAAGGCGGCAGCTTCCCGATCGTCGTCACGGGGCACGACAGCCTGGGCGGCCGGCCAGAACTCACGAGCCTCGCCCAGCTGCAGGTGAACCCGGCGCGCGCCCTGTCGGTGGACGGCAACCGGGTCGTCACGCGCGCCAGCGGGCCGATCATGATCACGCCGCGGCTCGAGGAGCTCGTCGGTGACCGGCGCCCCGTGCTCGTGCAACCGCTGCAGCCAGCCCCTCCCGCACCGCGGGTCCATGCCGGCCACCGTCAGGTCCAGCTCGAGCTGGAGGGCCAGCCGCCCTTCGAGATCCTGCGCAGGCAGCCCGGCGACAAGGGCGCCCTGTCCATCGGGCGAGCCGACGGCCAGCGCTTCATCGACGACAGCGTGGAGCCAGGCTCCGCACACCAGTACTCCGTCCGACGGATCGACGCCTTCGGCAACGCGCTCACGCCCGCGGGAGCCGAGACCCGCGCGCGGGTGCTGTCGCGACCGGCGGAGGGCCAGGTCGCGGCTGGGCGGCTGCCGCTGCTCGTCGTCCTGTACGTCGATTCGTTCGACGGGGGCCAGGTCGAGGTCGCCGCCATCGAAGAGAGCCTGGAAGCGGCGCGACGCTTCATCTTCGCCCACAGCCAGGGCCGGTTGTTCCTCGACACGACGACCATCCATCGCACGGGACCCACTCCCGCGACGATCGGACCGAGCATGGCCTTGATCGAACGCGACCTCCGCCGACAGGGCATCGCCGACGATGCCTACGGTGCCGTCTTCGTGGTCGCGGACGACCTGGACGGCAACTGGGGCAACTTCCAGCTGCTGGGCCTGACCGCGGGCGCGTTCGGTCGCTCCGCAGGTGTCCCCACGCCCGAGGGCGCCCTGGGGCCGGACCCCGCAGCAGCCTGGAGCTTCGTGCACGAGTTTCAGCACCTGCTCGAACAACGCATGGCCGCATCGGTCGGCGTGCTCGACCTGCCCACGGGGCACTTCGCCCAGGATCATCAGGCCGGGCTGCTCGGCGGTGCCGGCCTGGCGCTGGACGTGGGCGAAGGCTGGGACGGACAGGCGGCCCTGCTCGAGTTCACGAGCTTCTGGGACGAGACGACGACGCCCTTCCGCCGGCCCTACGAACGCCTGGACTCCGACGGCGACGGCCTCGCGGACGCCGACCCCGCCCTGCCTTGGGACGAGCTGCGAGCCGGGAGCGATCCGAAGCTCGCCGACACGGACGGCGACGGCCTCGACGATCTCGCCGAGCTCGGCGCCGGACTCTACGCAGGCAGCGACCCGAAGAACCCGGACACCGACGGCGACGGTCTCATGGACGGGGTCGACCCGTGGCCCCTCTCGGACTTCCGTGGAACGATCCAGCGCGGACCAGAGCTCGCCCTGCTGGCGAGCGGCCCGGACCGCGACGCTCCGCAGCTGCACCTGTCGGCGGCCTGGGACACCGACCACCTCGTCTTCGAGGTCAGCACCGCCGAGGCGTGCGACCTGTTCCTCGACCTGGACGGCAGCGGCTCCCTCGGTCGTTGGCGCAGCGACGTGAACACGGGATCGGCGGAGCTGCCGACGTCGGATGTCTGGGCCGGCCCGTCGAGGATCGCGGTGCGCCCCCACCACGAACCCATCGGGGTCTTCGTCGGAGATCGCCCGCTGGCGGAAGCCATCGTCGAGACCATTCAGGAAGACGGCCTCGTCACCGTGCGGATCCGCCTGCCGAAGGAGATGGGCCCCGGCGCGCCGGATGTCCAGGTCCCCGGCGACGCTCCGCTGGTCTCAGGGCTGCGACTCGAGCCGGGGCAGGTCCTGGGTGTCGCCCTCACCGTGCGGCCGAGCGGTCCGGACGACGCGTCCCCGCTGGAGGCGTTCCCGGAGGACGGATCCTGGGTGAGCCTGTTCGAGACCCACCGTCTCTACGACGCCGTCCTGATCGAACCGGAACCGTCGGATTCCCCGGCGGTCCCGACGACCGCGCCACCGGCAGAGGCCTCTGGCGACCTGCCCGGACCTCCGGCTTCCGAGAGCGACGAAGCAGACCAGCCCCGCTGACGTGGGCCGGCCGCTCCCCGACTACTCGGGGCTTCCGGTGGGCGTCTCCTCGATGACCGTGCCACCGTCCGGAGCATCGTCCGTAGCGGGCTCGTAGTCCGGCTGACGCATGGCCTCGTAGTCGCGATCATCACCCGCCGGATCGAACTGGAAGATACCCGCGATGAAGTCGAGGACCTCACCCACGCGGACCTCGAGGTCGACGCCGATGAGGAAGATCAGCTGGCCACGGAAGGTCAGCAGGTCGAGGTCGTTGCCTTGATCAGACGCGCTGAATCCCATGCCTTCGTCGCCGAACGTCCAGCCGTAGTCGCCGCTGTAGTACGGGATCGGGTCGGTCTCTTCGCTGTAGTGACCGACGAGCAGTCCCCAGCTCTTGACCGATTCCTTCCAGGAGCCGATCGCGCGGTTGTGCCAGCCGAAGGCGTACATGTTGTGGGTGTACACACCGCCGAGGTGGAGCAGCCGCGTGGCTTCGAGTTTCAACCCGATGCCGGGGCCGGCCATGACGTGGAACCGCAGGATGTCCGAGAAGTCGGCAGCACGGTTCACGAGGTAGTTGTCACGGCTCGAGCAACCGGGCATCAGCGCCAGGGCGAGCAGCGAAGCGGCAAGGACTCTCATGTGGACTTCTCTTCTTCGATGGGCTTCACGGACGACTGTTCGTCCTTCTGTATCACTCTGCCCGGGGGGAACCAACCGGCCATTGCGGCCATTAGAGGTAGAGGCTCACCTGGTTGACCGCGGCGGGCTGTGCCGGCCCACGTGAGGAGGGCCCGGTCGAGCGGACAGGGGCAAGCGGCTGCTCATCGGACGCGCCCAGGCCCCGCCCACCTCGGCGGCCGGTCGCGAGCCGGCCGGACCCCATGAGTCCGGGACGGCGGAAGCCACGATCCCGGACCCCGATGGCGTGATCAGGGCCGGGACCCGAAGCCGGGGCTGGACGTCCGGGACCTGACTCCGGCATGGGGCTCCCCGGCCCGGGCTGACGTCGACCTATTCCGCATTTTCGATATGTGGTCGGATCCAGATGGCTCCTGGGACGCCCTGGCCCGCCGGGAGAGCCGTGACATGCGGGTCGGAAAACATGACAAACATGGCGGATCGGGCCCCTACTGCCGTTATTCTCCGCTTCGGTTGCTTTCGGCGGCCCCCACAAACAACGTTGCTCATCAGTGTCCAAAGGAGAGCGAGATGTCCGACAAGGAAAGCTTCATCATCGGAAGCAAGGTCAAGGCGCTGCTGAAGAGCAAGGGCCTGATGTGCTCGGGAGAGTTGCCGGACGCAGTTTCGGCGAAGGTCCGCGAGATGCTCGAGGCCGCGTGTGAGCGCACGACCGCGAACAAGCGCTCGACCGTTCGCCCGCACGACCTCTAAGCACCCCCGTTAGACACCCCTTTGCGGGGGTGGACCCCGGACGGGGGTGGGGAGTTCCGGCCCCTCGCCCTCGTCCGGGAGCCTTTGATGCCTTCCCCCCGCATGCTGTACGCGCCCTCGGGCGCCGATCCGATCTCCACGATCTACGTGGATGGAACGGAAGAAGGCTTTCGGAGTCTCAGCCACTGGCCTGGCAACTCGACTCCGCCCACGCTGAAACGCGACCTGAGCACCGGGATCGCGCTGGCATGGGCTGCGCTCGACGCACGCGAGCGCACGCGCGTCCTGGGCGACTTCGAGCACGTCGCCAACAACCACTACGACACGGATGGGGCTCTGTCGTTGTTCGCGGTCCTCAGGCCAGAAGAAGCGCTGCCCCGCGCAGACCTGATGCAGCGCGCCGCTGCGACCGGCGACTTCGGGACGTGGAACGGACCGGACGCCCTGGCCGTGGAACTGACGGTCATGGCGCTTCCGGGCCACCCGCAGTCCCCGGTCGGCCATGCGGAGAGCGACTCTTCCGACACGCGGCGGGAGGCCGCCTACCGCTGGTGCATGGAGCACCTGGACGAAGTGCTCGACGCCCCCTATCGGTGGCAGGCCCTCTGGCGGGAACGTCACGAGCAGGTGGTCGACGACATCCAGCGCGTGGACGCGGGCGAAGGGCTGAGCGTGGAGCGCTTCCCGGACGAGGACCTCGCCGTGGTCCACTCCGAGCGGGAGCTGACCCGGCTGGGCCTGCACCAGGCCGCCGGAGACCTCTACCGGGTGTTGCTGATGCGGCAGGAGGAGGCAGGGACCCGCTATCGCTTCTTCTACCGGGACGAGTCCTGGTTCGAGCTCCCCGAACGCGAGGTCCTGCCACGCCGTGCGTTGGACGAGGCGGCTGAGCACCTCGAGCGGCTCGAGGGGCCGCACACGCCTCCGACCTGCTGGTGGAGCACCGGCCTGAGGATGCCGGTGGGCCAGCTCGGGTTCTCGGATCCAACCCTGGCCGGCGACGGCTTCTCCGAGGATCCGCACCTGGGATCCTTCGCTCTCAGCAGCCAGCCCAGGGAGGCCGTGCTGGACGTCTTGCGGGCGGCGCTCCGAGGCAACTGAGCGCGGACCGCAGCCCGCGGAAGCGGCGGGATGCTCAGAAGGGCAGCGTCCCTCCCGCGGGGGCGTCGTCCTCGTAGGCCTCGGGCGGAGGCTCGGGCAGGGGCTCGCTGTTCTCGCTCGCGTCAGGCGCCTGCTCGTCGGGCTGGGCCGCGAGCTCGGCCACCACCTCGCGGACTTCCTGGCGGGCCGCCGACAACCGCTCCCGGCACAGGCGGATCAGCTCGGAGGCTTCCTTGATGCGCGCGGCCAGCTGGTCCACGTCTCCGGCCTCCCGCTCGAGTTCGTCCAGCAGCTCGTCAAGGCGTGCGCGAGCCTCGGTGAAGCTGGGCTTGGACTTGGCGGCCTTCTTGGCAGGCATCGGGGACTCCGGGTCAGGGTTGGTCGGGGTCGTTGGGGCGGGCTTCGCCAGCCACCACGTCGAGTTCGCCGTCACGCAGGACGGCCGTGAGCTTCTCTTCGTCGCGCGCCGTGGTCGTGTCCATCAGGACGGACCCGTCTTCGCGCCGCAGATACGCGTAGCCGCGCGCCAGGACGGACCGGGGATCCAGCAGTCGGACCCGCTGCGCGGCGGCCTCCAGGGAGGTCTCCCGGCTCGTGAGCACCCGCTCCGAGAGGGACGCCAGGCGGGCTGCATCCAGGCCGAGCGAAGCCTCCAGCCGCGCCACCTGCTCCACGTGGGCACCACTCACCAATCGGGAGCGCGTCTGGTGGAGGTCGTCGCTGGCGGTCGACAGGGCGCGACCCGCGAGCTCCTCCAGCCGCGGGACGCAGGTCCCCAGGAAGCGCTCGGCATCGAGCAGGGCGACGGACGTTGCGCTCTGCAGCTCCCGGCCCGCGCGCTGCAGCCAGGCCTGCTGCTCGTCGAGCGTGCGACGTACATGCTCGACCAGGCCGACCCGTGCACGCTCCAGCCCGTCGGCGGCCTCCCGCACCCTCGCGACGAGCAGTTCCGCGGCCGCCGTCGGGGTCCGGCAGTGGGTGTGGGCCATGAGGTCGGCGATGGACGTGTCGATCTCGTGCCCGATGCCGGAGAGCACAGGAACGGTGCAGCGAGCCACCGCGCGGGCCACCTGCTCCTGGTCGAACCACGAGAGGTCGAGGCGCGAACCGCCCCCGCGGACGAGGATCAGGGCGTCTGGCTCCAGCGCGGCCAGCGTGCGGATCGCCGCGCAGACCGACGAGACGGTCTCCCGCCCCTGGGTCCGGGCGTCGCAGAACAGGATCTCGAACCCAAGGCCCGAGCCGCGCAGCGTCTCCAGGACGTCCTGGTGGGCGGCGCTGCCGTTGGAAGTGACGAGCCCCAGGCGCAGCGGTACCTCCGGGAGCGTCCGGGCCTTGTTCCAGGCCGCCGCGCCCTCGGCCTCCAGCCGGGCCAGCACCTCGCGCCGCTGACGGTCGAGGTTGCCGAGCGTGTGCTCCGGGTCGACGTCCTCGATGGTGAAGCTCAGCTGGCCACCCGGCGGCCAGAAATCCGGCTTCACGAGCACGCGCATGACGACGCCGTCCGCGGGCTCGATGCGGCCCTTGTAGCGGCCCCGGGCGCCGAACAGCCGGTCCACGGTGCGGCGCCACATCTTCACGTTGAGGGAAGCCGGCCGGTCCCCGGCGGGCTTGTCGTCCACCAGCTTGAAGTACCAGTGGCCGCCGCGGGCGGACGATCCGCGCCGCGTCTGGTCCAGGCCGACCGTCTCTCCCGCGAGCCAGAAGGGCGCGGGGAAGCCGCGCTTGAGCAACGCCTGGATGCGGTCGGCCACCTGCTGGACGCTCAGCGTCTCATCGGCCGTATCCCGCTCCAGGTTCCAGTCATCGGAGATGCTCATCGGCTCATTGTAGCCGTCTCGAACGACGTCGAACGAGCGTGCTAACATCCCGCTCCCCCACCCGAAAGGCGAGCAGACTCCATGGCGCACAAGGTCGTGATCATCGGTTCCGGACCCGCCGGCTACACAGCCGCCCTCTACACCTCCCGTGCCGACCTGGCGCCCGTGATGTACGAAGGCCTGCAGCCGGGTGGGCAGCTGACCATCACCACCGACGTCGAGAACTTCCCCGGCTTCCCGGAGGGTGTGATCGGCCCCGATCTCATGGAGCGCATGAAGGCCCAGGCCGCGCGCTTCGGCACCGATATCCGGCAGGGCTACATCAAGTCGGTGGACTTCTCCAAGCGTCCGTTCGTGCTGAACGACGGCAAGGACGACCTCGAGGCCGAGGCCGTCATCGTCTCCACGGGCGCCACGGCCCGGTTGCTCGGCATCCCGGGCGAAGATCACCTCATGGGTTACGGCGTCTCCGCCTGCGCCACCTGCGACGCGGCCTTCTTCCGCGACGTCCACGTGGCCGTGGTGGGAGGCGGCGACAGCGCCATGGAGGAGGCCAGCTACCTCACCAAGTTCGCCAGCAAGGTGACGATCATCCACCGCCGCGAGGAGTTCCGCGCCAGCCGCATCATGCTCAAGCGGGCCCAGGACAATCCCAAGATCGAGATGGTGCTGAACACGGTCGTCGACGAGATGCTCTCCCACGACGACAAGCAGCGCCTGCGGGCCCTGGCCCTGCGGAACACCGTGTCGGGCGAGAAGAGCGAGATGGACGTCGACGGCTGCTTCGTGGCCATCGGCCACAAGCCGAACACGGAGATCTTCAAGGGCCAGCTCGACATGGACGACGTCGGTTATGTGAAGGTCCACGACGGGACCAACACGAACGTCGAAGGGGTCTTCGCGGCCGGCGACGTGGCTGACGCCGAGTACCGGCAGGCCATCACGGCGGCCGGCACCGGCTGCATGGCGGCGCTGGACGCCGAGCGCTGGCTCGCCGAGCAGGGCTGAAGCCTTTCGGGGCCCGCGCGAGGCGGCTGATCCAGCTGATCCAGCTGATCCAGGGGCAGGGTCGGAATCGGTATGGGATCCCACCGGTCCCGCGCCTGCCCGACATCGAGGCGCCCACTCGCCACCAACGACCAGGGGCCAGAAACCCGACCAGCCCGGACATCCTGGGGCCGGTACGAGTTCTGACCCCCAGAGGGACAGCCCGTTGAAGACTCGTCCCGGCCCTCCGTGAAGTCCGGAGCCAGGACGAGCGTCGATCGGTTTGCTACCCGGGCGGCGGCATGAGCGTCAGGCGGTAGGAGGCGATCTCCTTGAAGCCGACGTTCTCGTACGCCTTGCGGGCGGCCTTGTTGCGCTCGTCGACGTGCAGCGCGATGAACGGCACCTTGTCCCGGCTCAGCAGATCCTTCGAGAGGGTCCACAGCGCACGGGTCGCGATGCCATCGCGACGCAGGTCGCGCGGGGTGTAGACGCCCTCGAGCAATCCTCCTTCGGGCCCCGCGACAGCCATGTCGGCCTTGAAGACCGGCCGTCCGTCCCCGTTCCGGCACAGGAAAGCCCGACCATCCACGACCTTCTCGGTCATGCGCAGGCGGTAGTGCCGGCGATCGACGCTGTCCGGGTCGAGCTTCAGGTCCTCGGCGACCATCTCGCAGGCCAGCTCGGTGAGCTCGTCGATCGAGTCGAGGCTCGCCTGCTCCATGTCGATTTCCTTGATGCCCTTGCGGACCAGGGTCGTCGAGTCGATGGAGTAGAAGGTCTGCTTGCGGTCGAGGACCGGCTTGCGGCCGGACTTCTTCTTGTAGCGGGACAGGAATTCACGCCCGGCGTTGAACTCACAGACGCAGATGCCGAAGTGGTAACCGGCCTCGAGCACGGGCTCGACGAACTCAGCCGCGACCCAGGGCTCGTCGACGCTGATCACGAGCGTCCCGGTGTTGCCGAGGAACAGCAGGCCCCTCAGGGACTGGTCCTCGTCGTAGGCTCCGATGAACCGGCCATGTGAAGGGTGACGGGTGTCCGTCATCCCACCGCGCTGGATGCGAGAGATGAGGAAGACGTTCTCCCGCGGGTCACCCCGCAGGAAGGCGAGTGCCACCGCCGCGGGGACCTTCTCGGTCACGCGGAGCGAATGGGCTGCTTTGGTTGCGCTGATTGCCATGGCAGTTTCCCCTCAACGCGCCGTCGTCGGCGGACCCGAGGGGCGATAGTGTATCCCAATGTCAGGAGAGGGTTGGGCGGTTCGTACGAAAGGGCCTGTTCGTTCGCTTGAGCACGCAGGAAAGGCACGCCTGGCCCGTCTACGCCCTCTGAAGAGCCCAAAGGAATAGCGCGTGAGACGGGCGGGGCCGCCCGTCAGGTCACCATTCTCAGGCACCGGCTCAAACCCGTACGAAATACGACGGATCGCCGTTCTACGCAACCCTAAGCCGGAGAATTCGGCCGATTTGGCCTCGAATGAGGTGACCCGGTCCGGGCCCGGCGGGCTCTCAGAGCGCCACCGTTTCGCCCGCCCCACCGCCCATGAGCACCTGCATACGGCGCTGACGGGCCTCCCGCTCATTGGCGAAGCGCAGGATGCCCTCCTTGATGTGGTCCGGGTCCAGATGGGCCTCCGCCACGATCTGGTCCACGGAACCGCCGGTCCGCCAGCGGTCGTCCCAGTCGGGGGAGATCACGTAGTCGCGCGCCACCGCATGCGGGATCCAGTTCTCCATGAGGCGCGCGGCGGTGTTCGTGACGACCATCGAGTCGGCCCATTCGGCGTCCGGGAGGACCCGATCACGCCAGGCAGCGTCCTGTCGCCGGAAGAGCGCGTGGGAGACCGCGGCCACGACCTTCATGTTCGGCCCGTCGCCGTCGAGCCAGGGCAGCACCTTCACCAGGCTCGCCGTGGACGAGGTGCCACGCACGATGAGCGTGCCCTCCTTGGGCCGCGAGGGGTCGAACGGTCGCATGACGTAGGCGCCGCGCGCCGCCTCGAGATGGCTGTCCATGCCCAGGGCCACGCGGTCCGGGATCTCGATCGGAGGCCTCGTCAAGTGCAGCACGATGATCGGGATACCGCTCCCCAGCGCGGCGGCCAGGACGACCGGCACCTCGTTGGCCTCCCAGGGATGGAGGTTCACGACGTGGTCGGTCGGGAAGAGCGACGTCACGCCCGGTGAGAAGATGCCGAAGTGCGTGCGGCTGTCCTCGGCCGTCTCGGGGCCGCTGTGGCCTGCCACCCAGATGACGCGTCCCAGCTTCATCTGGCTGTCCTGGCACATCTGGCTGAAGAGCCGCATCGGTCCGTACTTCAGGTAGCTGAACGAGCCGTAGGTCGAGCACGCCGCGAAGTACCCACGGAATTCGTCGAACGGCTTCTCCGACAGGTTCACCGCCGCGATGCCACAGGTGAGGCCCGAGTTCGTGAACTCCGTGATCTCCTGCGGCAGGATCGCGCCGCCCGGTGCGCGGTCCCGCTCGTACCAGCCGTAGCCGTCGAACCCGTCCCAGGCCTTGCCGAAGCCGGCGATGTTCGTGCTCTCGGCGAGGTCGGCGGCGCACACCAGGAACAGCGGCCGACCGTAGCGGGAGTGGCCGATCGAGTTCGCGTAGGCTCCGAACTGGGCAAAGCCCTGGCGGTTCGGCGCCTTGGTCCCCGGCTCGATGAACAGCTCGGCCGGGAGCTGCTGCGGGTCGGTCAGCGCCGGGTCATCGAGCGGATCGCCGGCGTCCTTCCAGCTGAAGCTCGCGATCGATGCGGGCACGGACGCTGCGGTCTCGACGAGCCGATCCGTGAGGTAGTCGAGGGTCTGCTCGTGCTCGGTGAGCACGGCGAGCGCCCGGGTCATGTTCTCGCGGCTCTGGGCGACGCGGTCCGCCCGGCTCGCGGGGGCCTCCTCACCCCGCCCCTCGAACTTCACCCCGTAGGTCTCGCAGAACTCGTCGCGCGCAGCGAAGAACGCGTCATCGTTGTACTTGTGCGGCGCCCCGTGGGACTTGTTGTCGTACTTGCCGTAGCCGCGTCCCTTGCGGGTGCGGAACCACACGCAGCCCGGGCGCGACTGGTCCCGGCTCGCGAGCACCTCGTGGAACGCATCCACGAGTTGAGCGAAGTCGGAGCCGTCCTCGGCACCGGCCACGCGCCAGTCGTACGGAGCGAACCAGCTCTCCGGGTTGCCGGGCACGACGCTGCTCACCGCCTGGTCGTCGATGCCGTAGTCATTCCAGTCGAGCAGGTAGTTCAGGTTGCCGAGGCCGAGACCCCAGGCGCTGTTCTTCACTTCGTGGTGCGCGCCAGCCGTGTGGCCTCCCTCGCCCTCCATGGCGAACACCCGCACCTCTCCGGCGCCCGCGTGCTTGAGCGCCATCGCCTGACCGCAGGCCAACGGCGCGCCGTGTCCCGACGGCCCGGTGTTGGCCTTGAAGAACAGCGTGCGCCCTTCCATCTCGGCGTGACCCGGGAGGCCGCCGTTCTGTCGCAGCGTGAGCAGGTCGTCGGGCAGCAGCGTGAAGTCGCGACCGAGAGGTGCCTCGAACCGACGGTCACCGGTGCGTTCGAACCGCACCCGCAAGGCCTCGTTGAACACACCCAGGATCGCGTACACGACGGGGTTCACGTGACCGGCCACGAGCACGAAGCGATCGGAGAAGCGCTTCTCGGGGTGCCGATGTCCCAACGCATGGCGCCCGAGAGGAGCAGCGTCACCATGGCGTGGACCTTGGACCGGCTCCCACCCGGGTGACCGCTCTGGGAGAGATTCAGCGACAGATCCAGGCACTGGTCTATGACCTCCTGGATACGGGTCCAGTGCGGGATCTCGGCCTTCAGCTGGTCGGTGGGGCGCATGATTCGGGGTTTCTGTTGAAGTGGGGGTTTGACGCCGGATTATAGGGCCTTCCCTGCTTCTCCCTCCACGCCCTCGGGAGCGTCCAATGGACGGTGTCGAGAATTGGGTCCCAGAATTCGCGGCCATCGACATCATCGCGGTGTCGATCCTGGTGATGGGTGTCATCACCGGCATCCTGCGTGGACTCGGACCTGTCTTCGGAATGTTGCTCTGGTTGATGGTGACGCTGTGGCTGGGCACCGTACTCACGCCGGTCATCCTCGGCTGGATGCCCAACAGCCCTAACGACGCCTCGACGAACCTCTCGGCGTTCGGCCTGGTGTCGGGCGTGCTGCTCGTGCTGCCGGCGCTGGCGCGACTGCTCGCTGGGGCAGGCGGCAAGAAGAAGAAGGAGCCGGATCCCCAGTTCCGCCCCTTCGGCGTGCTCGTCGGGGTGCTCTGCGGCTGCATCTTCTTCACGCTGCTGGCGCCCTTTGCCAACCGGGTCAGCTGGGTGAACGAGAGCTTCGGCAAGGGCAGCTTCCCAGCCATGGCGCGCGAGATCTCACACACCGCGCCGTTCCTGTTCCCGCCGTCGCACCGCGCGGCGCTGCGGAACGCCGCGCCGCCCTCGGTGAGCGCACGCAACCGCTAGGCGTGCCGATCACCTTGCCGATCTGACCGGCAAGGGAGCGCAGACCCGCCCGCTCGACCCGCTCTAGAAGAGCGTGTAGATGAAGGGCGACAGGACCGGCGAGGCGGCCGCAGCGACGAGCAGGAGTCCGACCGTCATCAGGATGAAGATGACCGGCAGCATGTACCAGTGGCCCCGATCCCAGGCGGACAGGATCACGCCGACGACCGTCGCGAACTTGCGCCGGGAGTACCAGGCCACGAGCACGAGCAGCGCCACGACGAACCAGGTGAACGCCGAGCCCATGAACGGGACGCGGGGACCTTCCACTTCGGCCGCCGAGAACAAACCCCACAGGGTCAGCACCTGATCAGCGGGCACGACCTCCTGGAACCAGTCGAAGGCCGAGATCACGCCGTAGACGAACCCGAGCAACCCGGCCACCTTGAGCGCGGCCGCCGGAAGGCTCTCGTCCTTCTTGTAGGTGTTCCAGTACAGACCCGAGAAGAGCAGCCACAGCCCGAGGAAGACCATCTCCATCGTGCCGAGGGCTCCTTGTTCGGCTCCGCCCGCGGTCTGTGCGAGTACGGCGGGCAGCATGTCGAGTGTGAAGGCGCTCATCAGCTCACCATCTCCGCGACGCGATCGCCCTCATGCCGCAGCATGAAGGGCGTGCTCTCGATGACCTTCTTGGCATCCTTCGTAACCACGTAGTTCTGCAGGTAGAGGACATCCATCTCGCTGCGGCTGAAGGTGTTGAAGGCCTGGGCTGGCGTCTCGACGATCGGCTCGCCCTTCAGGTTGAAGGACGTGTTGAGGATGACGGGCGTGCCCGTCTTCTCGCCGAAGCGCTCGATGAGCCGGTGGTATCCGGGGTTGGTCTTCTTGATGACCGTCTGCAAGCGCCCCGATCCGTCGACGTGGGTGATGGCGGGGATCTCGTCCCGCTTCTCTTCCTTGACCGGCACCACGTAGAGCATGAAGCGGGCGGGCCACAGCTCGTCCGTCTCCTCGAGCTCGAAGTAGTCGCGCGCCCGCTCCTCGATGACGCTGGGAGCGAAGGGGCGGAACGCCTCGCGGAACTTGATCTTGGCGTTCACGATCTCCTTCATCTCGGTGCTGCGCGCATCCGCGATGATCGATCGTGACCCGAGGGCGCGCGGCCCCCACTCGAAGCGACCGCGGAACCAACCGCCGACCTTGCCGGCCATGAGGTCGTCCGTGACGCGCTCGATGAACGCCTCATCGTCTTCGATCTTCTCGAAGGCGATATCGTGCTCCGTGAGGAACGACTCGATCTGCTGGTCGTTGTACTCGGTGCCGAGGTACGCGTGATCGAGCGCCGGAGCGCGGGGCACGTCGAGGATGTGATGGCAGGCCCAGTAGGCCGCGCCCGCCGCGCCGCCGTCGTCACCTGCGGCCGGATGCACGTAGACCTGCTCGGCGTCCGTGTCCCGGGTCAGCTTGCCATTGGCCACGGAGTTCAGCGCGACACCACCGGAGAGGCAGACGTTCTTGATGCCCGTCGTGCGCACCAGGTGGTTCACCATCCTCTTGACGATGTCTTCGGTGACCCGCTGGATCGACATCGCGACGTCGCAGTAGAAGGGGTCGAGGCTCTTGTCCTCGAGGGCGGGGTCGCGGGCGGGCTTGCCCATGACCTCCTCGAACGCAGGGGTGAAGCTCTTGGTCGCCGACCAGTGGTAGGCGAAGTACTTCATGTCCTGCCAGAGGGAGCCGTCCTCGCCGATCTTGATCATCTTCATGATGCGGTCGACATACTTGGGCTCGCCGTAAGGCGCCATGCCCATCAGCTTGTACTCACCCTCGTTCACCTCGAAGCCGCAGTAGGCGGTGAAGGCCGAGTAGAGCAGCCCGACGGAGTGCGGGAAGCGCATCTCCTTCTGGATCTCGATCTTCGTGCCGCGGCCGACGCCCATGGTGGCCGTGGTCCACTCGCCGGCGCCGTCGAGGGTCAGCACGCAGGCCTCCTCGAACGGGGACGAGAAGAAGGAGGCCGCCGCGTGGCTCATGTGGTGATCGGCGAAGAGCAGCTTGTCCTTCGGGATCTTCAGCTTCTCGAGGATCGCGCTCTTCACCCAGAGCTTCTTCTGCATCCAGGCGAGCATCGACTCGCGGAAGACGCGCAGCGACTTCGGGAAGGTCTGGAAGGCCGTCAGCAGCAGGCGCTCGAACTTGATGAAGGGCTTCTCGTAGAAGACGACGTAGTCCACGTCGTCGATCGTGATGCCCTCGTGGTCGAGGCAGAACTGGATCGCGCGCTCCGGGTAACCCGGGTCGTGCTTGCGGCGGGTGAAGCGCTCTTCCTCGCCAGCGGCGACCAGGACACCGTCCTTGATCAGCGCCGCGGATCCATCGTGGTAGTAGAACGAGAGGCCAAGGATGTACATGAGGTCAGTCCTGTCGGCGGGCGTCTTCTACGGTCTCGTTGATGGATTCCCAATCCCGGTATGTGCTCTCGGGTGCCGACTTGGTGAGCAAGCTGTCCGCGAACACCTTGTAGACGATGGCCACCGGCGCAACGGCGATGATGTACACGAGCGTCAGGAGGAACCTCCCGACGACATTGCCGAAACGCTCGAGGAACGTAAGGACTGGCTGGAACATCGGAGGCTTCACCGCAAGTGGAGGGGCACGGCGCGCTGAGCCGGGCGAGGGCTGGCGAGTCTAGCGGGTCCGTCGATCGGTGGGCAAGACGACTGCATGCCGCATCCATCGGCTCCTGGCTCCCCTGGGCTTGTGCCGAACCTGCCCGGGAACGGGATGCCGATCAGGCGCGTCTGCCTGACAGCCACGCGCTCCTGGCCCAGGCCCGCGTTGACCACCCTGGGTCCCACGCCAGCTGCCGCCGCGGGAACTCACGCCGATCGCCCGCTTCCAGGCCAGGCTGGTGCGGGTCCCGCTCGACCCCGGTGGGCCGCTCGCCTCAGGCCTTCGAGGCGCCGGAATCGTGCGCAGCCTTCAGCGCACGACGGACGTACACCGGCACCATCTCCCGACGCCACGTCGGGTCCCCGTCGATGTTCGTGAGCGGGTGGCAGGCCTTGAAGGCGGCCGCGGACAGCTCGTCGAGCAACGAGTCGTCGAACGCGCGCCCCTCGGCGAGCGGAGTCAGCTTCTTGAGCGCCAGCGGCCGTGAGGCCAGCGCAGACACCACGATGCGCAGGTCGACCACGGCTCCGCCGACCAGGCGGAACGCCGCCGCCACCGACAGACGCGGGAAGTCGATACTGTCGCGCGGCCGGAGCTTGGCGTACGCGCTGTGCAGGCCGGGCTCCGGCGCGGGGACCAGCACGGCCTCCAGCAGCTCGTCCGGCTCGAGCACCTTGTTCTGTACGCCGTCCTGCACGTAGAACTCCGCGATCGGCAGCTCGCGCACGCCGCGATCGCGGCTGCGCAACACGAGGGTCGCCCCCAGCGTGGTGAGCACCGGCGCCGTGTCGTTGCTCGCCGCGGCCACGCAGCGCTTGCCACCCTTCACGACGTGACACTCCGAGCCATCCTTCTTGAGGCAGTAGCCCAGCGACTCCCGCCAGAAGTGCGTCTGGTTGATGTAGACACAGCGCGTGTTCAGGCAGACGTTCCCACCCAACGTCCCCATGCGGCGGTGATGGGGTCCGGCGACGAGACCGGCCGCCGTCGCGAGCGAGGGGAAGCGGGCGCGCACGAGCGGGTGCTGCGAGACTTCCTCGAGGCTCGCCATGGCGCCCAACCGCAGGCCGCCATCGCCCCACTCGCTGACCTCGCGCAGCGCCGCGAGCTTTCCGAGGGAGACGACGACATCCGCCTCCTCGATGCCGTGCTTGAGGTTGGGGAGCAGGTCGGTGCCGCCCGCGAGCAGGCGCGCGCGTCCGGGGTGCTCGGCGAGCAGCGCGACCGCTTCGTCCAGCGTGTCGGGTGACTCGTAGGAGAACTCAGGCAGTCGCAGCATCAGCTCGCCTTCCCGGCTTCGCGTTCGCGCAGGGCGCCGAGCACCTTGCCCGGCGTGAACGGCAACTTCGTCAACCAGATGCCGCAGGCATCGTAGAGCGCGTTGGCCACCGCCGGCAGCGATCCGTGGAGCGGGCCCTCGCCAGCCTCCTTGGCGCCGTAGGGCCCCTCGGGGTCGATCGACTCGACGATCAGCGCCTCGAACTCGGGCGTGTCGAGCGTGGTGGGGATCGTGTACTCGAGCAGGGAGGGGCGCATGTGCAGCCCGGCCTCCGCGACGTCGTCGGTGTAGACGTCGTGCTCCTCCATCTGCAGCTCGGCCACGCCCATGTAGGTGCTGCCCTCGATCTGCCCCTCCACCTGCACGGGGCTGATGGCCCGGCCGCAGTCATGCGCGATCCACACCTTGTCGACGGTGATCTCGCCGGTCTCGGGATCGACCTCGATCTCGGCCACGTGCGCCGTGAACGAGTAGGCCGGCGACGCACCGATGGTCCCGCCGCGGTAGTCGCCGCCGCGCTCCGGCGTGTTGTAGCTGCCGGACGCGCTGAGCGTCTCGAACTTCGCCTCCGCCAGCTGGAACGCCTCCTGGCTCGTCATGCGCCGGTCGCCGTCCTCGCGATCGAAGGCGAAGCCGTCGGCGAGCATGACCTGCTTCGCGGGGATCTCCAGCGTCTCCCCCACGGCCTCCTGCACTTGTTTGCGCAGCTTGCGGCCGGCGTCCACCGCGGCGTTGCCCGCCATGAGCGTGATGCGGCTGCTGTAGGCGCCCAGGTCCACGGGACACAGATCCGAGTCGGCGGCGGCCACGCGCACCTGGTCGAGACGCAGGCCGAGCTCCTCGGCCACGAGCGTCGCCATGACCGAGTTGCAGCCCTGACCGATGTCGGACGTGCCGGTGAACACCGTGGCGAGACCCGAGCGGTCGAGCTTCACCATGATGCCGGCCTGGGGCATGTCGTTCGGGTACACGCAGTAGTTCGTGCCCGAGATGTACATCGAACCCGCGACGCCGATCCCGCGGTTCGGCGGCAGCTTGCCGTGCTTCTCCTTCCAGCCGCTGGCCTTCTCGACCGCCTCCAGGCACTCCATGAATCCGTTGGACGTGACCGTCTGGCCGTTGATCGTCTTGACGTTCTGGCCCTGCCAGTTGCGGCGCCGGAACTCGATCGGGTCGATGCCCAGCTCGGTCGCCATGCGATCCAGCTGGATCTCCAGGGCGAAGCGCGGCTGCACGGAGCCGTGCCCACGCTTCGGCCCGCAGGGCGGCTTGTTGGTGAAGACGCGCGTGCTGTCGAAGCGGTAGGTCGGGAAGTGGCTCGGGCCACACAGCAGCTGCCCCGAGTAGTAGGTCGTCACCAGGCCGAAGGAAGAGTACGAGCCTCCGTCGATGAGGATCCTGCTGTCGACGGCGGTGATCTTGCCGTCCGCATCGCAGCCCGTGCGGAAGTGCATCTGCATCGGGTGGCGGCCGCGGTGCGTGTAGAAGGTCTCCTCGCGGGTCAGCAGGAGCTTCACCGGCCGGCCGGCCTTCTTCGCCAGCAGCGCCGCGCAGAACTCGTGGCCAAAAGGGTCGCTCTTGCCGCCGAACGCCCCGCCGAGATACGGCTGGATGACCCGGATGCGGTGCGCCGGCATCTCGAGCACCGACGCCAGCAGGCGGTGGACGTAGTGCGGAATCTGCGTCGCAGACCAGAGCGTCAGCACGCCGTCGCCGGACCAGCGGGCCACGGCGCAGTGCGGCTCGATGGGCGCGTGGGCGCTGCCGTGGAAGAAGTAGTCGTCCTCGACCACGACCTCGCTGGCGGACAACGCGTCGTCCACCTCGCCGAACTCGAGCATCA
>Ga0055584_100002458_pt1 | contig 18311 bp, 17 predicted proteins | sample OSDHelmetaG_FD_58716 | JGI IMG/M metagenome (GOLD analysis project Ga0055584, IMG submission 58716) | Pelagic marine sediment microbial communities from the LTER site Helgoland, North Sea, for post-phytoplankton bloom and carbon turnover... | ecosystem: Environmental > Aquatic > Marine >... | reverse complement strand
CCGCTTTGTCTAACTGTTGTTTCACATAGAGCGCCTCAGCCGCTTCACCGCGGCGTTGCAGGCACTCGTGTAAGCCGTGCAAGCTCCAGACGTTGTTTGGGTGCTGGCAGGCGCGGCTGAGGGTTGAGTCGAGGCCTAGGTCAGCCCGATAAACAGCTTCGGCTTCGTCGAAATGCCCCTGTTCCAGCAACAGCGCGCCGAGTGCGTGGCGGGTGGGTTGCATCCAGCCCCACGGCTCGTCATAGGGGAGGTTATCGTCGATCTCAACCGAGCGGCGGAGATGCGCGAATGCAGCCTCGTGGTCGCCCTTGTGATACGCCAACTCGCCCAGCAGCATTTGCTCCGCAACCCCCAGGATATCGTGGCAGGTGTTGTTGAACAGCATCCGGCTTTCAGGCATCCGGGCACGCGCCGCATAGAACAGATCACGCTCTGCTTCCGCAGCCGCAATCTGACGCGTGTTGGCCAGAGCGACGGTGCGGGCGTAGTGCATCATGGCGGTGGTAACGGCGAACAACTCCTGATCCCCCGGCATCGCCTGGGCGAGAATGTCGTCCCAGCGGCCAAAGCGGATGAGGACGTGCTGTTTCATCGGCACGAAGGCCTCAAACCAATCCGCCATGGGGCGAAGGGTTTCGGCAGGCAAAGTCTCGATCAGTTCCTCTGCCGCCTCTAGCGCTGCGCGGGGTTGGGCGAGGAACATCGCGCCATAGATTTTGAAATGATAATTGTGGCAGCGATAGACCGAATAGAAATTCTCCGCCCCAGCAGCGGCGAGGTATTTGCGGTCGGCGACGATGGCGCTGTGATTGCGGGAGACGACGTTCATGTAGTCGCCGCACAGGACGTCTATGTGCGTTGCCATGTGCAGCAAATGGCCGGCGTCCGGCACTAGCGTACTGAGACGATCGCCTTGGCGCAATGCGCGCTCTGGGTGGGGCGACATCTCCATCAGGTGGATATACATATGCAACAGGCCCGGATGATCCCAGGCCCCAGCCAGCCCATCGAACGCACCGTCAAGCACAGCAACGGCCTCTAGCGTGTTAGCGCCCGCTGCCGGTTGGCCAGTCGCCAGATCCCACAGCTGCCACGGTGTGCGGTTCATGATGGCTTCGGCGAACAGGGCGGAGATATCGAGGTCGTTCGGGTGCGCCTTGTGAACCGCCCGCATGGCATCGGCATACCGATCATTCCAAGGGCTGAAATCCTCGATGGACGGATCGTCAGGATAGCGGTGCTGTAGGGCATCGATAACCGCTTGTTCCGAGGGCGTCAGGCTCGGTTTCAGAGCCTGGGCCTTAGCCAGTGCCGTTTGGGCTACGGCGAGCGCATCGGGCTTTTCCTCGGGCTCAAATGCCTCCCACGGCTTGTTGTAGTTAGGGCCGATGCAGTAGGCGATGCCCCAGTGGGCCATGGCACAATCGGGATCAGCCGCTATGGCTTTTTCAAAGCAGACAATGGCTTCTTCGTGATGGTAGGCGTAGGTCCAGACTAGCCCGCGATCGAACCACAATTGGGCGTCTGGTGAAGATGTGGTTACCGTGCGTGAATAGGTGCCCAGATTGTAATAGTCCATGTCCGCACTCCTTGAATGCTGTTCACTTTGCAAACATTCTACCATATTCGGCTTTTGTTGGGGATTCCTATATCGGGTCCCAACCCAGTACTTCGGCGGAGTTCTGCATGGACGTGAAGGCCGGGCGCATCGCTGGGATGGCTTGTTCGTGAACGGCGAGTGGCGTCCAGCCCTCAGCGCGGTGGACCGAGCGGACGATGCGGCTCTGGTTGTAGAGGTAGATCTCGTTCAGGCGGCAGCCGAAGATTTGGCCGCTGATGTCCTTCGCCAGATCAGACATCAGATAGACGCTGAGCGCGGCGATTTTGGTCGGCAGCATTTGTTGCTGACGGGCAACGCGCTGCTGCTCCTCTGGCGTGCGGGCGACCATGGTGGAAGCCATGCGGCTCCAGGCGTGCGGGGCCATGCAGTTGGAACGGACGCCGAAGCGTTGCATGTCCATGGCGATGCCGCGGGAAAGGCCAACTATTCCCATCTTCGCCGCCGCGTAATTCGCCATGCCATGATAGCCGATCAGGCCGGCGGTGGAGGCGGTGTGAACATAGGCACCGCTCTCCTGCGCGCGGAAATGGTCGGCGGCAGCGCGGGACACGTTGAACGTGCCCTTCAGGTGCACGCCGATGACCAAGTCGAAGTCTTCCTCTGTCATTTTATGAAAGAAGCCATCGCGAGCGATGCCGGCAATGTTGGCGACGCCGTCGATGCGCCCGAAACTGTCGACGGCCTGGGCGACCATGGCTTTGGCGTCAGCAAACGAGGAGACATCGCCGCCGTGAGCTGAGGCCTGACCGCCTGCATCGCGGATTTGCTGGGCGACGGCCTCTGCAGCGGCGCTGTCCCTGCCTTCGCCCGCTGTGGACGCGCCAAGGTCATTGACTAGAACGGCCGCACCTTCTTGAGCAGAGAGTAGGGCGATTTCCTTGCCGATGCCGTGGCCGGCGCCGGTCACGAGAACGGTTTTGCCTTCGAGAATGCCGGGCATGCGTACGGCTCCTTGCGGTGAGTCGCGAAATACTGGGACGGCCATGGTGATACGGCGGACGCAATGCTGCAACCGCTTGTCGTTGGTGCGCTCGCGAGGTTAGAGTTTTGCAACCCCTCTTCCCTTCGCAGGATCAAGCCCATGACCGCCATCGCCGCAATATTGCCCGAAGAGTTGGTGCCGATCACCTATGCGGTTGAGGCCTTTTGCAAGGCCGAAGTGATTGGCCGGCATGAGAAGCACCACGACTTGCTCAACGATCCGCGCAACACCTTCCGTCTGGATGGGCGATTGGAGGATGCGGTAGTTGAACATATCCGGGCGGTGCGGATGGCGTCTGCCAAGGCTGGGTTTTTCAATGTCTCGGTGCCGGCCTCGCTGGGCGGTGCAGACCTGGGGATGATCGCGTATTACACGCTGATCGAGCACGTCTATCGCCTGTGCGGGCCACACAACTGGCTGTGCGATTTTGTGATTTCACATTGGGCTTTTGGGCCGAGCGCGGTGCTCTCTGCCGTGACCGAGGAGGCGCGGGCGCAGATCCTGCCGGGCATGATGGCCGGCGAGAAGATGATGTGCTTTGGCATGTCAGAGCCCGGCGCGGGCTCTGATGCAGCGATGTTGCAGACGCGCGCGGTGCCGGACGGGGACGGTTGGAAGATTAGTGGGCGCAAGATCTGGACGACACACATCCCCATCGCCGACTATTGCATTGTCTTCGCACAGACCGACCCGGAACTGGCTGCGAAAAAACGGGGCGGGATCAGCGCGTTTTTGGTGCCTACCTCTGCGCCTGGGATTGAAGTGGAAAGCATCATCCGCATGCATGGCCATATCGGCGGCTATGAGGGCATTACGGTGTTCGATGAGGTCAAGGTTGAGCCTTGGCAGTTGGTCGGAGAGCTGCACAACGGCTTTAAGATCGGGCTGTTGGGCGTTTCTATGGGCCGGATTTACAACTCAGCGCGCGCGGTAGGGTTGGCGCGGTGGGCGCTGGAGATGGCGATTGAATATGCCCAGCAGCGGCAGGCTTTTGGCGGCCCGATCTCTGACTTGCAGGGTGTGTCCTTCCCTCTGGCGGATGCCGCGACGGAAATTCACGCTGCGCACCTGATGGGGATTAATGTGGCACAACTGCTGGATCGGGGCGAGCGGGCGGTGAAGGAGCTGTCGATGACCAAGTCCTATTCCGTACAGGCTGCAACGAGGGCTATCGACCAGGCAATCCAGACCCATGGCGCTATGGGCTTCACCAACGAGTTGGGCCTGCATGAGGCCTACGCGCGGGTGCGGCAGGCCAATGTGGCCGACGGCACCAACGAGATCCTGGCGCGGACGATTGCGCAGCGCCTGTTTAAGGGCGATGTGGAGCTCTAGCGTCGGACCCTAGATCACCGGCAATTCAGCAAGCGTGCGGCGGCTGAGCAGTTCCGGTGGGCCGTCGCGGATGACGATGTTTTCTTCGTGCACCAGCATGTGGCCGGGTGTGACCGTTACGCTGGGCTCCAGGGTGATGATCATGCCGGCCCGCAATACCGTGTTGTCGAAGGTGGCGAGTGAGGGGGGCTCCGTCAATTGAATACCCAGGCCGTGGCCCATGCGACCGACGTCGCTATCCACCTGGCCGATGACTTTTGCCATAGCCCTGTGCAGGTCCGATGCGCGGATGCCGGGGCGGGCGATGGCAAGGGCTGCCTCTGTCGCTCGATAGAGGGTGCTGTGGGCGGCTTTGGCTGTGTCGCTGGCATGGCCGATGGCGAAATTGCGGTCGAAGTCGCAGAAATAGCCCTGCAGTGTTGCTCCGGTGTCGAGCATGAAGACGTCGCCGGGTTGCAGGCGTTGCTCACCCGGTGGGGAGATAACGTCGGCGTAACCACCCTGCCCTGCTCCACCGACGAGATAGGGGACGTCTTCGACTCCCAGGCGTAAGAGCGCGATTTTGGAGGCCCGGAAGGCGTCGGACAGAGTTTGGCCTTCGTGAAATAGCGACGGAGCCTCGGCGAAAGCGTTGGAGGCAATGGTGCAGATCGCGCGGGTCTTGGCGATTTCGGCCTCAGACTTGATCATGCGCTGCGCCTTGACGAGCGGTGAGGCATCCAGGAATTCTATGCCGGGCAACTGAGCGCGGAGAGCTTGAAAGTCATGGAATGACATACGCAGGCTGCTCTCAGCGCCCATGAGCATGCCGACTTTGGGGAAGCTACGGAGAACCGAAGCTAGCTGCGAGACGCCGTCGTCACTGGGGTGTGGCGACGACCAGGTGCGGATGTCTTCCACCCAGGTTTGCGCCATCAGCGCGGCACCGATCTCCGGAACCACGGCAATGGGGCGGCTCTGCCGAGGCACTACCAGGAACCAGGGTCGCGTTGGGCTTTGCCAGAACAGGGTGCGGAAGCCGGTGAAGTAGCGAACCTCGGCTTCTGTCGTGAACCACAAAGCGTCGAGGCCGGCCGCGTGCATCGCTTGCTGCGCCCGCTCTAGACGAGCGGCGTATTCCTGCGGTGGGAAGTCTGGCGCTGACACCGGGGGCTAAGGCTTGGCCGGTAGGTAATGCTGGAACCAAGCCACAGTCTCATCCATCACCTGGCTGAAGGCCGGCTCAACATACACCTCGTAATGGCCAACGCCTGTCAGCGTCACTAGCTTTTTCGGCTCGCCGGCTTTCTCATAGAGCGAGTATGACTCCTCAGGTGGCACCAGCCGGTCGTCATCGGAGGTGATGAACAGGATCGGGCGCGGAGAAATCTTGTCGACCACCCATTCCGGGTTGAATTGCAAGGTCTCGTCAATGTACTCCATCGGCAGGGTATTGATAGCGTTGGGATTATTAGCGCGAGCCGCAGCCGCAAGTTCAGCCGATTGACGATCGGGCAGCAGAATCATGCTGCGTTCGCCCCACTCCGACTGGCCATCCAGGACGCGTTTTTCGCGGTCAGCTTTGGCCAGGGCGTGCAGGTCAACCCACTCGTCTGGTCGGCGCACACTGCGCATCCAGCGCGCGCCATGGGCAACGCCAACGCAGGAAACGATGCACTTGACCCGCGGATCAACCGCGCCGACCCAGGTAACGGTCGCGCCGCCATAACTGGTGCCGTAAATGCCAAGTTGATCCTCGTCGACGCAATCCTGCAGGCCGAGATAGGTCATGGCCGCCTGCACATCGGCGACGCGGCTGTAGGGTGCGAGGCGTGATCGTGAGCCTTCGCTAGTCCCCCAGCCCTTGTAATCGAAGGTCAGGACGACATACCCGGCCTCGTTCAGGACGCGGGCGTTGTCCGGCAGATAGAGATCTTTCACGCCGGTATAGCCGTGGCACAGCACGATGCCGGCGCGCTGCTCGCCCGGTTTCAGGTCGGCGGGCAGGTAGAGGTCGCCGGAAAGTTTGTGGCCCTCGCTATAGAAATGAATGGGGGTTGCCATGGGATTGTGCGCCTTCAAAAATACTGGATGGTGCAGGCTATCAGGCGGCCTCCAGGGATGCAATTTCGACGATTAGAGGGTTTTGTAACACTTGCAGTCCGCCCTTGTTCCTTCTATGTTCAAATACCGCACCACATGTCGGCGCGTTGATGCGCAAAAGGATCATGGACCGACCTGCACCTCCCACCATATCCGCCCTGGAAACGCCTGACGAACCGTCGCTGTTTCAACGGGATGAATACCAGGACCAGAGCAATCGCGTTCACATTGATCGTGGCCGCGACGCGCTGTTGACGGCGTTTGGTAAGGCGACGCTGGCGGATCGGTATTTGCTGCCTGGCGAATCGTTTCAGGACAGGTTTGCTCGAGTTGCAGCCTATTTCGCTGATGATTCGGCGCATGCGCAGCGGCTGTATAATTATATCTCAAAGCTGTGGATGATGCCGTCTACGCCGGTGCTCTCGAACGGGGGCACAACGCGTGGGCTTCCGATTTCCTGCTATCTGAACGAGGCGAGCGACGATCTGGATGGCATAGTCGGGCTCTGGACCGAGAATGTGTGGCTGGCGGCGCGCGGTGGCGGCATTGGCAGCTATTGGGGCAATCTGCGCTCTATCGGCGAGAAGGTCGGGCAGAATGGCAAGACGTCTGGCGTGGTGCCGTTCATCCGCGTGATGGATTCGCTGACCTTGGCGATCAGCCAAGGCAGTCTGCGACGAGGGTCTGCGGCGGTGTACCTGCCGATCCATCATCCGGAGATCGAGGAATTCATTGAGCTGCGGCGGCCGACCGGCGGCGACTACAACCGCAAGGCCTTGAATTTGCACCATGGTGTGGCGGTGACGGATGCGTTTATGCGTGCCGTGCAGGCCGACGCGATGTGGCCGCTGGTGAGTCCGCGCGACGGTACCGTGCAGCGTACGGTGTCGGCCCGTGGACTATGGATTCGGCTGTTGACGGCACGTGTAGAAACGGGCGAGCCCTATCTGATATTCATCGATCAGGTGAACCGCGGCCGGCCAGAGCATCACAAATTGGCAGGATTAGAGGTGAAGACCTCTAACCTGTGTTCCGAGATCACGCTGCCGACGGGCAAGGACCATTTGGGTGGAGAGCGCACGGCGGTCTGCTGCCTGACCTCGCTCAATCTGGAACATTTCGAGGATTGGGAGGGGCATCCGACCTTTGTTGAGGACGTGATGCGCTTCCTCGATAATGTGCTGCAGGATTATATCGACAACGCGCCGGATAGCATGGCTAAGGCGAAGTACGCCGCCATGCGCGAGCGCAGCGTTGGCCTGGGCGTGATGGGCTTCCACTCGTTCTTGCAGGAAAAGAGCATTCCGTTTGAATCGGTGATGGCCAAAGTGTGGAACACCCGCATGTTCCGCCACATTAAGTCTGGCGCGGACACGGCCAGTCAGGTGTTGGCGGCGGAGCGCGGTGCGTGCCCTGATGCTGCAGATTATGGGGTACAGGAGCGGTTCAGCCACAAGCTGGCGATTGCACCGACGGCCTCAATCTCGATCATCTGCGGCGGTGCCTCGCCAGGGATTGAGCCAATTGCGGCGAATGCGTTTAACCACAAGACCCTGTCAGGCTCGTACCTGGTGCGCAATCGCGCGCTGGCTGGCGTTTTGGCAGCGCACGGGCGGGACAACGACGAGACCTGGTCCTCCATCACGACTCATGAGGGTTCAGTCCAGCATCTGGATTTCTTGAGCGATCATGAGCGGGACGTGTTCAAAACTGCGTTCGAACTGGATCAGCGCTGGGTGATCGATCATGCGGCGGACCGGCAGCCGTTTATCTGCCAATCGCAGTCACTGAACCTGTTCTTGCCAGCCGACGTGCACAAGCGCGACCTGCACCAACTTCATGTGCGAGCGTGGGAAAAAGACTGTAAGAGCCTGTATTATGTGCGTTCTAAGTCGTTGCAAAGGGCCGATGTGGTGAGCATCGCGCCGCCGCCTCTGCTAGCCCGAGATGATGATGATTGCCTGGCGTGTCAGTGAGTTAGCATGGCTCTTCTAGATCCAAAACCAACCTACAAACCCTTTGATTATCCATGGGCGTATGAGGCGTGGCAGTTGCAGCAGCGGTTGCACTGGCTGCCCGATGAAGTGCCGTTGGCTGATGACGTCAAAGATTGGCAACGCACGCTAACGGATGGCGAACGCAATCTGTTGACCCACATTTTCCGCTTTTTCACCCAGGCGGATGTTGAGGTAAACAATTGTTATATGAAGCATTATGCACGTGTGTTTGAGCCGACCGAGGTGCAGATGATGCTGGCGGCGTTCTCGAATACCGAGACGATCCACATTGCCGCCTATAGCCATCTGCTCGACACGATTGGCATCCCTGAGATCGAATATTCGGCTTTTCTGCGCTATCAAGCCATGCGTGATAAGTATGATTATATGCAGGGGTTTAGCACAAATTCCAAACGCTCCATCGCACTAACCATGGCGGTGTTTGGCGGCTTTACCGAGGGCGTGCAATTGTTTGCCAGCTTCGCGGTGCTGCTGAACTTTCCGCGCTTTAACAAGATGAAGGGCATGGGGCAGATCGTGGCGTGGTCAGCGCGCGATGAAACCCTTCACACACTCAGTATTATCAAATTGTTCCGAGCGTTTGTTGAGGAATACTCTGAGGTATGGGATGATAGCCTGATCGCTGAAATTCGGGAGGCATGCAGCACCATTATCGGCCACGAAGACGCCTTTATCGACCTGGCGTTTGAACTGGGCGAGGTGGAGGGGCTCTCATCTGAGGAGGTGAAGGCCTATATCCGGTTTATTGCAGACCGACGGCTGGTGCAGTTGGGTTTAGATCCGATGTTCAATATCGAAACTAACCCATTGCCCTGGATGGATGAAATGCTCAATGCGGTGGAGCATGCCAACTTCTTTGAGAACCGCGCGACGGAGTATACGCGCGGCGCCACACAGGGAACATGGGACGAGGCGTTCGCCTAGTTGATTGCCCAGTTCAGAGGGTCGGCTTTGCGCACTATAACATTCTCAAAAACACTGGGTGCCCAGTAGAATATGCGGAGCCCGCCGCGAACCGCGCCGACGGTGGCGTCTTTGATCAAGACGTCGGTTTCCGGCGCCGCCATGGCGCTTTGCATGGTGTGGGAGGCAAACAGCATTACGCCCAGCACCAAGCCTATGCCAAAATATATCCGCAACAACCATCCGAGTAGGCTACGCATTGTCTCTCAACCTGTTTGTCTTGCAGTTCGAATATCCCTATGGGAGGCCAAGTTCGTTGCCCGATCAAGTAGAAATCCTCTCGCGCCGCCGCGGGTTCGCCGGTTTCAACACGCTGGACGTCCTGTCGTTGCAGCACGAACAGTTCGCTGGCGGCTTAGGACACCCCATTGAGCGGGAGATTATCGAGCGCGGCAACGCTGTCTCCCTGGTGCCTTATGATCCATGGCGAGACGAAGTTGTCCTGATTGAGCAGTTCCGAATTGGTGCGTTTGTTGCTGGCCAGCACCCTTGGCTCATCGAAGTCGTCGCCGGTCGTATCGATGCGGGAGAATCGCCGGAGGATGTGGCGCGGCGCGAGGCTGTAGAGGAAATCGGCCGGCCAGTGGACCGGCTGGAGCGCATGGCGCATTACTTGGTCAATCCTGCTAGCTCGACGGAAACCATACGACCTTCGTTGGCCGGGTTGACGCTAGCGACGCTGGTGGCGTGCATGGGCTGCAGCACGAGGGCGAGGATATTCGGGTGTTCACGATGCCGGCCGAGGAGGTCATCGGTTGGATCGGCACCGAGAAAATCACCAACGCCACATTCCTGATCGCGATGCAGTTTTTTGCGGGGAACCGTCAACGTCTGCGCGAGATATGGCGGGATTGAGCCAAAGCGGGTATGACACTCGCACGGATGAATAGGAAAGCGAGTTGAAGCTATGGAGCTAGTGTTCCGCGACGATGCCTACGCGACCGAATGCCAGGCGACGGTGGTCTCCGCCGGCCCCGACGGGGTGGTGCTGGATCGGACGGTGTTTTATCCCACAGGCGGCGGGCAGCCGGGCGATAGTGGCGTGCTCATAGGCCCTGATGGCGGTGAGATTGCGGTGGTTGAGGCGATCAAAGGCGCAGGGCCAGAGGATGTGCTGCACCGGGTTGCTGAGGGCGCAGCGCTGCCGGTAGTCGGGTCAACCGTCACAGCAAAAATCGATTGGGTGCGGCGGCACAAGCACATGCGCATGCACACCTCTATGCACCTGCTCTGCGCGATGATCCATCATGGCGTTACTGGCGGGCAGGTCGGGGCAGAGAAGAGCCGGCTGGACTTCGATTCCGGCGATCATGCCTATGACAAAGAAGAGCTGACCGAAAAGCTCAACGGCTTGATTGCAGAGGATTATCCTGTGGTGCCGCGCTGGATCGAGGAAAGCGAACTGGACGAGAATCAGGACCTGGTCCGCACACTCTCCGTCCAGCCGCCACGCGGCACGGGCCGCATCAGGCTGATGGCGGTGGGCGACGGCGTCATCGACCTGCAGCCCTGCGGTGGCACGCATGTCGCGCGGACCGGCGAAATCGGCAGGGTGCGCATTGCCAAGATCGAGAACAAAGGCAAGCGCAACCGCCGCATCAACATCGTTTTTGATGAGTGAAATGATGCTTGGAACGTCTCTCTAGTCCGGCGTACCAACGGTTATCCAGGAGTTTTTCCCATGCATATCGACGGTCAATGCCTTTGCGGGCAAGTCACATATGAAGCCGACATCGACCCTGAACGCATCGCCATATGCTACTGCGCCGACTGCCAGCGTAGCTCTGCATCCGCTTATCGGATCGTCGCAGGCGTGGAAGGCGAGAGCTTCCGACTGCTTACTGGCACGCTCAAAACCTGGGTCAAGACCGCCGACAGTGGAAACAAGCGAGAGCTGGCCTTTTGTCCGGAATGCGGCACCAATCTCTATGGTAAACCAGTCGGCGAAAAGGGCTCGTTCTTCAGTTTGCGCGCGGGCACCGTCAACCAACGGGCAGACCTCTCGCCCAAATTACAGGTTTGGTGCGCATCGCGGCCAGCATGGGTGCAATTGGTCGATGGCATTCCCGCATATGACCGGGGTATTCTCAAATAACCGCGCGATGCTCATAATTGAGCTTCTCGAAAAATAACGCTCCCTGACCGCAAGGCCCCTTCCCCATGTCCGACCCCGGTTACAAAAATCCCGACGCGCTGGTCTCCACTGATTGGCTGGCTGCGCACCTGGATGCGCCCGACCTGCGCATTATCGACGCCTCGCACCACCTGCCGACCACTGGCCGCAATGCGAAGGCCGAGTATGACGAGCAGCATATTCCCGGCGCAATCTTCTGGGATATCGATGCAATTTCCGACCACTCCAGCGACCTGCCGCACATGCTGCCGGATGCAGACCAGTTCGCCCGACAGGTCGGCGCGCTCGGCATCGGCGACGGGCACAAGATCGTGGTCTATGACACGGTGAGCGCGACCGGCGCGGCGCGAGTCTGGTGGACGTTCCGGGTGTTCGGGTATCGCGATGTGGCGGTGCTGAACGGCAGCATGCGCAAGTGGCTAGACGAAGGTCGGCCTGTGACCAGCGAGGTCAAAACCTACGGCGAGCGCTCGTTTACAGCGCGCAAGAATAACACGCTGGTGCGTGACCGCCAGCAGATGCTGGCGAATATCGACGCCAAACGCGACCAGGTCATCGACGCCCGCGCCGCCGGCCGCTTCCTGGCGCAGGAGCCGGAGCCACGGGCCGGCATGCGCGGCGGTCACATTCCAGGCTCCTGCAACGTGCCGTTTCCGAACCTGCTGAACAAGGACGGCACCTATCGCAGCGCCGACGAACTGCGCGCCGCGTTTGAGCAGGCTGGCGTTGACATCAAAAAGCCGGTGGCAACCACCTGCGGCTCCGGCGTGACGGCCTGCACGCTGGCGCTGGGGCTTTACCTGATCGGGGAGACAGAGACCGCCGTCTATGACGGTTCGTGGAGCGAATGGGGCAGCCGCCAAGACACACCCGTGGAGACAACAGCGTGAGCAAGAACTTAAAGGGCAAACAGCCCGAAACCGTCCTGACCCACTCGGGCCGCGATCCGCTCGCCCATTTCGGCGCGGTCAACACGCCGGTGTTCCGGGCCTCCACCATCCTCGCGCCGAGCTATGCCGACCGCAAGCGCGAGAAAGGCGAGCGGGAGCCTCGCTATGGCCGCCGCGGTACGCCGACGACCTTCACACTGGAGGATGTGCTGGCGGATATCGAAGGCGGGGATCAATGCGTCCTTTGCCCGTCGGGCCTGAGCGCCGTTACGACGGCCATTTTGCCGTTCGTTAGCCAAGGCGACCACATCCTGATGGCCGATTGCGTCTATGGCCCAGCACGGAATTTCACGACCAAGTTCCTGCCACGCTATGGCGTCGAGACCACATTCTTTGACCCGGCTGTGGGCGGGGGCATTGCTAGCCTGATCCAGGACAACACAAAGGTTGTGTATCTGGAGGCGCCAGGCTCACAAACTTTCGAGATGCAGGATATGCCGGCTATCGCAGCGGCAGCGCATGCCCGCGGTTGCATCGTCATTACCGATAATACCTGGGCGACCGGGCTGTTCTTCAAACCGTTCGCGCACGGCTGTGATGTGTCCGTGCACGCAGCGACCAAGTATATCGTAGGCCACTCGGATGCGATGTTGGGTGCTATCACCTGCACCGAGGCCACCTATGGCCCCATCCGCGAGATGTGGAGCTTGCTGGGCGTCGCGGCGGCGCCTGACGATGTCTATCTGGCCACTCGTGGTGTTCGCACCATGCAGGTGCGGTTGGAGCAGCATCAGAAGAACGCGACTGAGGTGGCCAAATGGCTGCAAGGCCGGGCTGAGGTGGCGCGCGTGCTGTATCCGGCGTTGGAGAGCGACCCCGGCCACGCCCTCTGGAAGCGCGACTTTACCGGCGCCAGCGGCCTGTTTGGTGTGGTGTTGCAGCCGGCGAATGAGGCGCAGCTAGAGGCGTTCTTCGATGCGCTGGAGCTGTTCGGCATGGGCTCCAGCTGGGGCGGGTATGAAAGCCTGGCAATCCCGGCGGACCCAGGCGGCAACCGCACGGCGACGAAATGGGCGCCGGAGGGTCCATTGATCCGCTTGCATATCGGGTTAGAAAACCCGGCGGACCTTATGGCCGACCTGGACGCTGGGTTTGCGGCGATGAAGACGGTCGGGTAGCGACGCCGAACTATCGCACCAGCCGCACAAGGCGGAGCGAGACGCGCTTGCCTTTGGAATAGTTCAGGCCGTCGATTGTTTCCAATGTCTCAATCAGCTGACCGGCGAGCGCGGCTTCGAACTTTGGCCATTGGCGAGCCTCAACAGCTGCGAGTGTGCAGATGGGATCGGCGGTCAGCAGAGGGATCGCTGCCTCTGCGCCCACGGCGGCTGTGTCTGTACCTCCCAGGAAGATGAGGCTGGGTTCACCATAGCCTGCCGTCACCAGACGAGCGGGGCGGGTGCATTCGGCAGGAGTATTGGCAACCACGGCCTCAGTAAGGCGGGACGAGACCCAGAGGTCTGAGAGGCTGGGCAGCACCTGCGTGTAGGCAGGCCAGTATGCCAAACCGGCCGTCAGAATAATGATGCCCAAAGGAAACGGTGCGGTGTAGGCGCGGCGACCAAAGCGGAATAACGCAAAGGCCATTACCGCAAAAGCAACGGTGGCGGCCAAAGCACCAACGGTAATACCGGCACCCAAGAATGGCGGACCAACCAACATTCCGAGGGACAGGCCCGCTGCTACGAATACGGCGATCCACACTGGGGCTCGCACTGCTTGGGCCACCCACGCGCGGTGAGGACGTTGTCCAGCGCGGACAAGCATATAGGCGGCCAGCAGGGCAATGGCCGGATAGGTCGGCAAGACATAATGCGGCAGCTTGGTCGCGACGGCCTCAAACACCAGCCAGTTGGGGATGATCCAGGCTAGGCAGAATTGTACGGCTGGCGCGGCTCGTCCCCGCCATGCCCCTAGGACTGCGAAACCAATGAGTGCAGCGGCGGGCCAGAAGGTTGCCCAGACGGCCAACAGGTAGTAGCCGGGCGGGCCGCCATGACGCTCTTGCCCCGCATCGATCTTGGCGAGGAAATCGCGGCCGACAGCCTCATCCCAGAATGCGCCGTCGGTGGCTATGTGGATGGCGACGAACCAGGGGATGATCACGACAAGGGCAAGCGGCAGGCCCCAAAGCGGGCGCAACGCCAACAACCACCATCCGCGCCAGCGCCAGGTGGCGAGCGACATTGCTGTTAGGGCTGCGATCAAGATGATCACCGGCCCTTTGACCAACACCCCTGCACCAATAGCAAGCCAGAATGCAGCAGCGACCCAGGGGCCAGTGCGGACCTCACCACGGGCGGTATCGGGATTTGTTGCCATCCAACATCGGGCGAGCGCCCATTGCGCTGCCAGAATTAGCGCCAGCAGCACAGCGTCAGTTTTGGCGAGGTGGGCCTCGACACCAGGCAATACGGCGACGGCGAACAACGCCGCGGCGATTGCGCCGACCGGCCCTTTGAACAGCGTGCGGCCAATGCCGGCGATTAGCAGGACGCTCAGTACCATGGCCAGGTAAGAGGGTAAGCGGTAGGCCCAGAGCGCGGTTGGCTCGTCTGGCGCTAACACGGCAGCAGAGGCGCTCTGCAGCCAGTAGATGGCGATGGGCTTTTTTAGCCGGGCTTCATCTTGAAAGGAGATCTCGATGAAATTGCCGGTCTCGACCATCTGCTTAGAGGCTTGGGCGAACCGTGGCTCATCGCGGTCAAGCGGCGGGACTTCTAGCTGTCCCGGAAAATAGAGGATCGCGGCCAGGAGGGCGAGGAGTGGATAGAACGCCCAGGGCCGGCCTGCCAGCCAGATCGCCCAAGAGGGGAGCCAGGGCTTTGCCGGTGGGGCTGTGGAACCCGCTAAGCTATTTGTCGGAAGCGCTGACATTCCGCTTTTCCGCCCAAATGAAGTAGATGTTGCGGGCATAGATGATCAGGCCAAGCCCCTGCCCCGCGATAAAGACCGGGTCCGCGCGATGAATGGCGTAGGCCAGAAGGGTCACGCCGCCGAGCACGCTAAAATACCAAAAGACCTCTGGAACAACGGATCGGCGGGCGCGTTCAGAATAGATCCATTGCATGACAAAGCGCATCATGAATAGGAATTGTGCGCAGAATCCCAGGATGATCCAGAACAATTCCGGACCGGTCAGCCCGTCATACCAGGCGGCAAAGGCGGCGAGTGTATCTTGCAACATCTAGTCGTCGCTCGCCTCATAGGGAAATGGTGCTGCAGCCCGCGAGCACAGCCAGACGACACCCAGCAGATCCCGCACAGCCACTAGGGCGCGGCCCCAATTGGTGTATTTTGATGTGCCAGCGGCACGGGCGCGGTGGTTAACATCGATAAACCGGGTGGCATACCCATAGGCAGGCGCCAGGGCTGGCAAATAGCGGTGCAAGCCGCGAAAGTTCGGCAGGTCAATTAAGAGCTCTCTGCGGATGGCCTTTAGCGAACAGCCCGTGTCGCGGCAATTGTCGCGCAGCACGGCTTGGCGGATGGCGTTGGCGGCGCGCGAGACCAGGCGGCGGGCAAACACGTCCTGCCGTTTGAGGCGCAAGCCGCCGAGCAGGCCGAGAGGCGGCTCTGTTGGCGCATTCTCCAAGAGAGAGAACAGTTTCGGGATATCGGCAGGGTCATTCTGGCCGTCGCCATCCATGGTCACCACCCAGTCATAATGGGCGATTTTTGCACCGTTGCGGATGGCGGCAGACTGTCCGGCATTTTGACGGTGGCGCAGGAGGCGAACGCGGTTGTCCTCGGCACGCATGGCCAGGACGGCGTCGGCAGTCGCATCGCTGCTGGCGTCGTCAATGAAGATCACTTCAAAGACAGCGTCTGCCGGCAAGACCGTCAGAATCTCACGCGCTAACGGGCCGACATTGTCAGCTTCATTGTAGGCGGGGATGATAATGGAGAAAGGCGGCAGCAAGGGCGAAACGGGCTCCGGGCGGCTGGCAGATCATGGCCGTAGCCTATGGCTGGGTGCGGGTCAACTGCGGCTCACCCGCCCGCCTGCCGCAGCGTGGGGTTGGCGCGGGGTGACAAGCGGGCTACATGCGAGGGTAGGACTCGAATGCAACCGCCTGGGAGCGACCTTTGAAATTCTGGAAACGCCCGCCACGGGTGCCGTTGGTACGGCTTAGCGGCATGATTGCTGCCGGTGGCGGCAGCTTGCGCCGTAGTTTGAGTCTGGAATCGGTCGCGCCATTGTTGCAGCAGGCGTTTGAGATGCCGCGGGCCAAGGCCGTAGCCCTGGCAATCAATTCGCCCGGCGGCTCGCCGGTGCAGTCGGCGCTGATTGCAACAAGGATTCGCACGCTGGCGGCAGAAAAGTCACTGCCGGTGTTGGCGTTCGTTGAAGATGTGGCGGCATCCGGGGGTTACTGGCTGGCGACCGCCGCGGATGAGATTTTCGCTGATGAGGCCAGCGTGGTTGGCTCCATTGGCGTGATCTCTGCTGGATTTGGCTTTACCGAGGCGATTTCCAAACTGGGGGTCGAGCGGCGGGTCTATACCGCGGGCGAAAACAAGAGCATTCTGGACCCATTCAAGCCCGAAGATCCGAAAGATATCGCCAGGCTGAATGAGCTTCTGAACGAACTGCACGGCGTATTTCGGGCTCAGATTGAGACCCGGCGAGGAGCCAAGCTGGCTGTCGACGATCCTGAGATTTTCTCCGGCGCGTTTTGGACTGGCCGTGGCGCTTTAGAACGAGGGCTGATCGATGGTATTGGCCACTTCCGCCCGGTGCTGCGCCAGCGATTCGGCGACAAGGTTCAGATTGTTCCCATCAAGGCGAAGCAGCCGTTGATCAAACGCCTGAGCGGCGGTGGGTTTGGAGCGGACCATTTGGTCGAGGAGGTGGGATTACACCTCGACGAGCGGCTGGCCCGCCAGCGGTATGGAGGATAAGCCATGTTTGGACTGAGCATTTCCAAGCTCCTGGTACTGGGGCTTGCTGTCTACGGCGCATGGCAATTGTTCAAATGGATTGAACGAAGAAACATTGCCAAGCCCCCTGCCCCGCCGGAAGCGCCAGTTGCGCCGCCGGAAGAGGACAAGGCCGTGGAGATGGAGCAGGACCCGAATACCGGTGTGTGGCGGCCCAAGCGGGACTGATGCTGCTCTATTCCGCCAAAACGCGCTCCAGCCATGCGGCATGAGCCAAGGTCTCATGTGCCCGACCAGCGGCACCGACGCACTGCACACCGACCGGCATGCCAGCTGGACCTTTGAGGCCAGGAACCGAGACACAAGGAACGCCTAGCACCGTCCACAGGCGGTTAAAGTTTGGCGAGCCTGTGAACGCAAGGTTCTTTGGCGCTTCGCCCGGGGCCGCTGGTGTTAATACCGCGCCAAAGCGCTGGAACACTTGCCAGAACGTGGCCTTGCACGTGGCCTGGACGTTACGCGCCCAATCATACCGCTGGCGGGTGTGGTCTCCGCCGGAGGAGATGGCGTCTTTGAGTGCCACCGACATTTTGTCTGCATGGAAGCAGCGCTCATATGCCAGGCCACGCCAGGCCTCGTAGGTCATGATGACGTCTTGGGCTTCCAGCGCGTCTTTGAAGGCAGGGGGCAGTTCGATTTCGACGACGGTGCCGCCTGCACCCTGCACACGCGCTATGGCCTCTTTCATGGCGTTGCGGGTGCCAGCTTCGGCCTCTGCCCAACAGGGGGAGCGGGTGAAGGCGAAGGCTGGGGCGGGGCCGACATCGGACAGACTCTGGATCGGTGACGCCTCCATAACCGAAGCAAAGGCGTTGGCATCTGCAACCGACCGCGCCATACAGCCAATAGTGTCAAGACTTTCAGCCAGAACTTTCATCCCATTGCGCATGATCCGGCCATGGGTTGGCTTGTAGCCAACTACGCCGCAAAAACTGGCCGGACGGATGATGGAACCGGACGTCTGGGTGCCAATACCAAGTGGGATCTGGCAATCGCCGACACCAGCCGCAGAGCCGCTGGACGAGCCGCCGGGTGTGCGGGTGGGATCGTGCGGGTTGCGGGTTGGGCCGGGGTTGCGCAGGGCAAACTCCGTCGTCACCGTCTTGCCCATGACCACCATGCCGGCATCCCGCAACAATGCCACACAAGCCGCATCGTTTGATGGATGGTTGTTCGGGTAGATTGGTGACCCATGGGTCGTTGGCATGTCGTGGGTGTCGAGAATGTCCTTCACACCGACAGGCACACCGTGCAGCGGCGAGCGGGGCCGCTCCGAATCACG
>Ga0055584_100002457_pt1 | contig 18325 bp, 16 predicted proteins | sample OSDHelmetaG_FD_58716 | JGI IMG/M metagenome (GOLD analysis project Ga0055584, IMG submission 58716) | Pelagic marine sediment microbial communities from the LTER site Helgoland, North Sea, for post-phytoplankton bloom and carbon turnover... | ecosystem: Environmental > Aquatic > Marine >... | reverse complement strand
TGGCGAAAGCGGGGTCTGACATCATCTCCATGAGGATGAAGTCAACACCGCCCGCCGCCAGCGTTTGCGCCATCTCCTCAAACCGCTCAGATGCTAGCGCTACTGACGGTAAGGCCTCGGGGTTACGCCGGTCCCCGCGCCCCATTACCGGACCCTGGTGCGACATAGAGCCGGCCACCAACACGCAGTTGCCAGCGTCGCTTAGTTCACGCGCCTCGAGTGCGAGCCGAACCGCATTTGCGTTCAATTCTGAAAAACGCTCGCCCAATCCGGCTGGCTCCAACATGTTGCGATTGGTTGAAAAAGTGTTTGTCGTAATGATTTTCGCGCCGGCGCGAATGTAGTTCGAGTGCACTTCGCGCACGATATCTGGCGCGCTAGCGTTGGCCATCGCGCACCATGCCTTGTCATGCATTTGCGCGCCTAAACGCTCAAGCTCGGTGCCGGTTCCGGCATCAAGTAACACCAGTTGTTGCGCCGTCAGGCGAGCCAGGACCTGTGCGTAGACGGTAGCGTTCATTGGCGCGCTCCAAGTGTCGGCAATTGGTGCTTAGGTCAAGCAGCGGCAGCTGCCGCCGGCGATTCAATATCCAGTGTGGTGACTCGGCGTAGCTCGCGACGATGCTGTCGGTCTGCAAATGGGCGGCCGCGATGCATGGTTGCGCGATTGTCCCAAATAACCAGATCACCGAGCTGCCACTGATGTGAATAGACTAACTCGGCTTGGGTCGCCCGCTCTTCCAATTCTCGTATCAGCAGACGGCCTTCCGGTACCGTCCAGCCGATAATCTTGGCCGCGTGCGACGCGAGGTATAGGGCGCGCCGCCGTGTACGTGGTAGCTCTAACACCAAGGGATGCACCGCACCGGGCAACAAGGCCGCCTCCTCGGGTGAGAATTCGAAACCTAAAGTTTGACGCGAATGCGCAATAGTGTGATGCACCTGCAGGCCAAGCAGGCGCTGCTTAAGCTCCGGTTCCAGGCGGTCATAAGCGGTGCGCGTGTCTGCGAACTGGGTGTTCGGGCTGGCTGGTGGTAGCACGTAGGCCATCAGCATCGAGTAGCGCCCGCGCGGATTCTCGAACGAAGCATCCGTGTGCCAAAGTTGATTCCCTAATCCGTACAGGCGCCGGCGGTCGTTCTCATCAAGGATGTCGCCGCTCGCTGCGACATTCGAAATATCCGTCAAAGCCTCGTTGCCAAAGCGATTCTGGCCGAGCGCACGCGCTCCGGTCTTAGCGTGGATTTGCCCGTCTAAGCGTTTTGCAAAAGCAATTTGCTCAGAGCCAGTAAATTTTTGATTGTTAAACACCAGCACGCCATATTTATCCATGCCGTCACGAACTTGCGCCAGCGCTTGCGGATCTTCCATAGTGCTAAGATCTACTGGGCTAGACCGTGCGACGAAAGTGGAATGCAGTGGAGTGAATGATAAGGTCATTGCGCATCTAACATGAGCGTGTTTATGCAGTGCATGATACGGTCGAATTTGGTCGCGGCCAATGCTTATGCGCGGTGCCATGAAATTGTCTAGGAAGCCCAATGTCGACGCCTAATTCCGCGAACCACTCCCGAGCCGTCGCATTGCGTTCGTCGGACACCGTTATGCGCCTGGCGCGCATGGGCGCTTTTCACCAGACACGCTTGTCGTTTATGCGGGTGCTGTTGCGGCGCCTTGCTGCGGACAAGTGGCATTTTGAGCGTCCCCAATGGTCAATTGACAATGCCGGGGTCGGCACCGCGTTGTACACCGCCATAGGGCCCGAACGCACCTATACGCTGGTCGCGTTTGCACATGATCTGGATCCCAAATTGCGCTCCGACCGAGTCATCGCTGAAGCCTGGGACGCAACATTTACCTTGTTCGATGGCAAACCCAGTGCGCTTGATATCGAGCGCTTACGCGCAGTCGTACCGTTGCAGGAAGCTGGGCACATTTCCGCTCGCGAATTAACGCTGTCACGCGCGAATCGTTCCGTGCGTCTGTTTGAGTCTGTTGTTTCGACATTGGCTAGTGGCCGCCAGCCACGCGCTCAGGACTTAGATGAAGTGGGTTATCTCATGCGCACAACAGCCGTGTATGGGTCTGGCAAATTTGGCGCATGTGATCGCCGTTTCATTCGTGAGCGCGAGGAATTTTCTGCGCCATTTCAAGTTGAGCTATTAACGGTCTTTTTAATCCGCGCATTTAGCGTCGATATTGTTGAACATCTCGCGCGAGTATCGAATCCGTGCGCGGCGGTGTCCTTAGCTCCAGAATTACGCCGGCGTGTTGGGGTTGGTAATTCAACCGGTCTTGGCATGGCGCCGTTTGTAGTAAATCACCCTACGCTGGTGGATCGTTGGGTGACTGTGCGCGAGACGGCGTTGGCACGGGTGCGTTCCGTTGTGCAGGTTGAATCGGCACGTCGCACGCGCCTCGTCAGCTTCATCTCGCGCATGCACATTGATGCGCAACAATGGCTCACCAAACATCCCGAGCAAGCTGAGCGCGTCAAAGCTTACCGCGTCGATCTCGATGCCTTGTTGCGCCAATGTACTGATTGGCCTCTGAACGAACATCCGCAGCCATGGAATCAATTGTATTGTTGGGCTGAAAAACATCTATCGATGGAGTGTCAGGAAGCCTTAGTGAGTGCGCTTATCGAACTGTATCCAGAGCTCGTGGATGAGCTATCGGCGCGCATGCATATGGATGAGAGCGCCAGCTTCGATATTGATGGCTCGATGCCTATCGCGCGGCTGCGCGCACTGATTGAACGTAACTACGGCTTCGCGCTTGATTGTGATTTTGATACACCGTCTAACAATGCACGCTTTTGGTATGCGTCGGAGGAAAAGCTCGAACCGCGCTTAGGTCAGCGCTTCGAGGAGCCGGGTGCAGATCGTGAACATCCCTTGGCTATTGGACGTGATGTTGCGGCCTTATTTCAATTCTTGCAGCATGACACCGAGCACAAGATTGTGGCGGAGCTGCTACTGAGTGCTACACAACACCGTCACACGGTACGCCGGGTACAAGCGAGCGCCAATTATACCTATGCGGAAATTCGCGATAATTTGATTGCGGACTTGATGCTGCCGATTGATATATTGCGTTTCAAGCTCGCATTTTTCGGCGCTACAAAATTTGACCCGCGATCCGACCGTTGGACGCGCATTACAATGTTCCAAAACGCGCCGTATCCGCAAGAGCTTGCTGATGGGTATGTGGATGATTGGGTTTATCCGCAGGCCTTGGCGCCGCGCCCATGATGGATCTGTCGCTGGGTGAATGTGAAGCGTTGGTTGGCAAAGCGGCGCGCGGTGTCGGCTTGAGTTGGGGTTTGGCGCAAGACGCCGCGCATGCAGCGAGCTGGCTGGTTGCGCATGGCTTTCGCAATATTGATTTTATTGCGCAATTACTACGTCGCCTGGAGGTTGTCGATGTTGCCATGACGCGGCCTCAGCGTGAAGTTTCCGGCGCCTCAATTCGATGGTCAGGCGAGGGTGGCATGCTGTGTCCATTTACCGTTGGTGCGAGCTTGGCTGATTTTGGTGACGTGATTGATAGTTCGCTCGAAAACGTGCTTATGCCAATCGTGTTGTTGCCGTTTATCGATCGAGTTGCAGTTCGTGCTGGGCGCGCCGTGCAGGCGCAGTGGCACGATGAAGTAGTCGTGACGGCCGGTCATCGCTTGCTGCAATACTCAGCCGGTGTAATTGAAACGGCCTCGGCGACGGTACTCTTACGCTGTATCGAAACGCGCCCTGCATTTAGCCTGAGTTCGATTCAGCGCGCCGCAGTTACGGATACCGACTACGCGTTTTTGAACTCGCTCGCTCATCGCACTTACGTACCCGCAACTGCGCAATCGCGGCTGCACGGCGCCGGCTAGGACGATGATGATTGATGTATCTTTGTTGCGCACCCGGCAAAAATCAAGTCGATCTGCAATGGCCAGATCGAGTACGTCGACGGGTGTGGCGCCGCAGAATAGGCATCATAGCGCCGGGCTTGAAAAAGCTAAGCTACCGAAGTGAATTTGATCTCAAGCTGGCGGCCCGTATACTTCTGCGCCATGCAATCCATTAAACATATACCTCAGCTTAGCCGCGCAACGCTCATGGCAAATTCATTTTGTCGATGTGGCGGCGCGCGTTCGCCCGTGTGGTGTAGTGACTATGAACTATTGCGTAGGTAGCGTTTTCGATCAATTTCGACCGGAAGGCCTAGCTGTAAAAGAGCCTTCCGGTAAAGCTTGTTTAAAAGCCCCGGTTGGCGTGTCTGACCAGGGCTTTTTCTTTTCTGGGTTCTGGTTGGTGCTTACGGTCGTCATTTTGACGACGATTTCTGGGGAGCATTGGAACCAATGAATGCAATGATCCTGAAACTTGATGTTTCTGGCCGACCATTGAGGTGGGTGTCAAAAGAAGAAGGTGCGTTGCTGTACTGCCGTAACCAAGTTGTATGGGAGGCAGGTGCAAGCGTGGTGCGATTGCACGGTGGTATTTCACGATTGACAGGGCAGCGTTCATTCATGGACGTGAACACGATCATCGCAACGCGCGGTGTAGATGTGCAACTCGCGAAGCAGCGCGCCGTGCCTGCTCTTACCAACCCGCATTTGTTCCGTCGTGACGGTAACATGTGTTTGTACTGCGGTGAGCGCTTCGCAACCCGCGAATTGACGCGCGATCACGTTGTGCCCGTCTCACGAGGTGGTAAAGACGTTTGGCAAAACGTGGTGACGGCATGTCGGTCATGCAACCACCGAAAAGGTAACTGGACCGTGCGTGAGATCGACCAGTTCGGGATGCGTTTGCTGGCGGTTCCGTATGCGCCTAATCATGCCGAGGCGCTGATTTTAGGTAACCGCAGAATCCTCATCGATCAAATGGCGTTCCTGAAGTTGCAGTGCTCGCGTGCCCCTGGTCGTGATGAGATAAAATCCTAATTGAGCTGGTGCCAAGCGGGGCTTAGCCTTTAGCATCTCTGGGTGCCGGCTTGGGCAGGTGTTGGCTCCGGCCATGCAATTATCATCTGCGATGTTAGCGCAGGCCCGCATCGTCACGCATCGGGTATATTTTCCACCTGTGTATCTGCCGTATAGTCACTATTCGGGGCTGACTGTCGGCGCGCATGTATGCTTATTGGAATATTAGAAACAGGTCGCCCCCCGGAAGAATTCGAGGGCGCCTACCCGGACTACCCCACCGCGTTTCGGCAACTGCTGTGCGCGGATGCGCCGGCCTGGCGCTTTCGCTCGTTCGCGGTGCTCGACAACGAACTTCCTGAGGGTGTGAACACTTGTGATGCATGGCTCGTTACCGGCTCCCGCTTCGGCGCCTACGAGCAGATAGGTTGGATCACCCGTTTGGAGCAATTCCTGCGTGATGCTTATGCCGCAGCGGTACCGATCGCCGGGATCTGTTTTGGCCACCAGTTGTTAGCGCAAGCCTTGGGTGGTCGTGTGCTTAAGTCTGATAAAGGCTGGGGTGTGGGTGTACATGCGTACCAGCTGGACGAAATGCCGGCATGGGCTGATGAGACACCTGACGAATTCGTGATTCAGGCATTCCATCAAGATCAGGTGGTTGAGTTGCCGAGTGACGCGCGGGTTTTGGGCGGCTCGGAATTTTGCCCAAACGGCTTGCTGGTATACGGCGATAAGGCATTGTCATTTCAAGGTCATCCGGAGTTCGCCGCAGACTATGCCAGCGCGCTACTCGAGTCGCGGCGCGGTACCTTGTTGCCGACGCAGGTCGCTGACGCGGCATTGGCAGGGGTTGAGAGCCCGCTTGATCAGGGCTTGTCTGCGCGCTGGATCGTTGCGTTTATTGAACACGCAGTTCGCGTTAACACCTAGCTCACCGGGCCGCGTATTGCTGCGGCGCTAGGTATTGGCGTGCCCGTCGTTGGCAGACGTAGAGCGAGAGCGTTCGCGCACACTGTTGGCGACATAACGCTTCAAGTACTGGCCTGCCTTGGGATCGCCCGCGAACTTGCCGTTTTCGACAACCACATTGCCGCGCAGTATCGTCATTGATGGCCATGCGGTGACATGCTGGCCTTCCCACGGCGTGTAGTCAGATTCATGCAAATCATCATTGTTGATTACCCGCGGCTCACGGTCATTCAACACCGTGATATCTGCGTCCGCGCCGGGTGCGATGACGCCTTTGCGCGGATATAGCCCCATGATCTTGGCTGCATTGGTAGTGGTCAGATCAACAAACTTCTCAAGCGACCAGCCACGTTCGGAAACCATCTGCGTGTACATGAGCGCGAGCCGTGGCTCGACGCCAGCGTTACCACCGGTGGTGTCGTCAATGCGCTCGCCTTGGACCTTAACGGCAAGCGTGCAACACAGCTCATCTGTTGCGACTGTGTGGATCTGATCTCCGGCCATGCCATTCCACAGCGCTTGCTGGTCGTGCTGGGCTTTCAACGACGGGTATGTGTGATAAATCTGGCCGTTAGGGCGTTGGTAGTCATCCGCCGTAAACATCAGGTATTGATGCAAAGTCTCGCCGTAAATTGGATAACCTTGCGCGCGCGACTCGGCAATGGCCTCGACACCGGTCGCCGCACTGGTATGCATCATGTAGAGCGCCGCACCGGGGATGTTCTCGGCCAAGCGGATGATGCGCCGAAACGAAAGTTCTTCGGATAGGGTGTTATGAACTTCGGCGAGATGTTGGAAATGTACGCGGTCTTCGGCGATCAATTTGTCGTACATGTGCATGACAATGTCATTGTCTTCAGCGTGAATGACACCGAGCCCGCCGTGCGCAGCGGTAACCTTCAGAATTTCCCATATATCACCGAAGCGGATCATGCGCCCGCGCCGACTGGGGGTGATGTCAGTAGTGAATATTTTTACTGTGGCATAGCCGTCGTCAATTTTCTCACCGAGCTGTGTCAGCACCTCCGGCGGGACTTCGCCTTGCAACATAATGTGGTATGCGTAATCGCAATGACATTGTTCGACCCAATCCAAGTCCCGCTTGGCAATGCTCTGGTCAAGCGTTTCGCCTTGATTCCAAACAGCAAAGTCGATGAGTGTTGTGGTGCCGCCGAACAGTGCCGCGCGGCTCACATCGGCTGGCGAATCGGTCCTAAGCGCGACTGAGCCGTCTGCTGCAGGTATTGGCCAGGAGCAGTGCACATGCGGGTCGATGCTGCCGGGCATGACGATTTGCTCAGCCGCGTCTATCACGCGGGTGGCGGAGTCGCCGAGCGTACCCCATTCGGCCACGCTTGCGATGCGCCCAGCATTGATGCCGATGTCCAGCGCATGCACGCCTTGCGGGGTCACCACGCGTTGGCCGCGTACGATCAATTCGAACATGCGTCTATTCCTTACAAATACTGATTGCTAATTACTGCGCTGCCAATTCCAATGCTGCACAGAACCGCCGCAACGGCGATGCTGGTGTCAACTATGATGCGCTTGCGACTGGAACTTTACGCTCAATCTCGTCAACTTCCCAAATCAACATGTCCAGCAAGTCTTCGACGAAGGCTTGTGGGACGCCGCGGACAATGAAGGTCAAGCGCGTTGCTCGCGGCTCGCCTGCAGGCCACGCTTGCAGCGAGTCGAGTGGGTGAAAGACGTGTTGGGCGGCATGAATGACCGCTGGGGCCTGCTCTTGGTTGCGCAGCTTCAGCAGGCCTTTTAGGCGCAGTAGGTTTGTTCCAAGGTGGGCTGCAAGAGCCTCGGCCAGTAGCGACACAACTGCGGGATGCAGCGCATCGGTGCGGGTTACGCAGAAACTTTGAATGGCGCTCGTATGGTGATGTGTGTGGCCGTGCACTTGCGCCTGGTGTGGGTAGTGCGCGTCGCCCAATTGAGGCGCTTGGTGTTCACTTAGCAGCAACTTCGCGAGTTCGGCATCGGTGCGCGCAGCAACTTGCAGTTCAGCATGCGGATTTAACGCCGATAGGCGTTCGCGCAAATCGGGCAACACGGCTGTGTCTAAGTCCTCGGCTGCGCTTTTTGTCAGCGAAGGCGGATCAGTAAAAGCGTGCAACATATCGGTTTTAGTGACTACCAGCTGGTCAGCCAAAATCACCTGGCGTTGCGACTCATCGAATTGGGCAAGAGTTGTGTGCCAATTGATGGCATCGACGGTGGTCGTGACACCCACCAGCTTTGTTCGCTCGACTAGCGTCTGATCGGTGCTGAACAAGTTCACTATAGGGTTCGTATCAGCAAGCCCAGTAGTTTCAATAACAATGCGCGTAAACGCGGAACACTGCCCGCGCGCGCGTTGCTCCAGCAAACTTATTATTGTTGCCGCGAGGTCGCCGCGTACGGTGCAGCAAACACATCCACCGGCAAGCTCGACCAAGGTTTCATTGCTTGATTCAACCAGTAGGTGATCGAGTCCGATGTCACCAAATTCGTTCACGATAACGGCGCAAGTTGAGAAAGCTTCCGTGCTCAATACCCTATTTAGCAGTGTTGTTTTACCGCTCCCGAGGAAGCCCGTCAGTATATGCACAGGGGTAAATTGGGCCCGGTCTGCTTGCATCAGCTGACAGGGCGAGCACGCCGACCGATGATCGGGCGCTGCGGGCGATAATTGGAGTCCAGTAAGGAGCGAAGTTCGCGCAACAGAAGGTGTGCCGAGCGGTAACTATCAATTGTTCGACCATCGCGTTGCAGTTGCCAAGCAGACCCACCAGCCGAAACGTGGGTGTTGTCACGGGTAATTTCAAACAAGCGATCGGCAACCGACAGGCTGACAATGTCGTCCGCGCTCAAGTGCACTTGGATCTCTCCAAGTTCGAGCTCCACCCATTCATCAGTTTGGCGCCAATAGCTAAGCGCACTAGCTAGTAGCTTACTTATACGCTCGGCCGCGCTGGTGTCCTTCATATAAGCCATGCCGAAGTGATGACCAGCAAAGCAACTACTTCACTGACCTGTTGTACAGCGCCTAAGCAGTCACCGGTGTAGCCACTGAGGCGACGCTGAAAACTCAATGCAAACCAGATTCGCACGCATACCAGCGCCGGGACAATCCACAGTAGTGAAGTTGCGATCCAGGCGGCAGCGGCAAATACTGGGATCACCGTCCCGAGCAGCGCGAAAGCGAACCAATGCCCGGGCATGCGTGAGGATAACGGTGCTGCTTTTGCGTCAGCGTCGTTTATCCGCACATAGTCTTGTGTGTACATGAACGAGATGGCGACGAATCGACTTATGATGTGAGTGACGGCGATAGCACCAGCGGCGGCCGCGAACGGCAAGCCCTCCACCAAGCTTGTGAGTAATGAATACTTGAGCAAGAACAATAAAACCAAGCCGAGCACACCGAATGCACCAGTACGCGAGTCGCGCATGATTGCCAGTGTTTCAGTGGCGTTGCGCTGCGTGCCGAAACCGTCGCAATAGTCGGCAAAGCCGTCCTCGTGAATGGCGCCGGTAAACCAAGCGGTAGCGATCAGCATCAATGTCACTGCGACTGGAATAGGGACTATGCGGCTAAACGTATCCAGCACGATTACCGCAACGATTGCGACCAACCAGCCGATCCAAGGGGCAAAGGCCGCGGCGTGGATGTCGTCAGCGGCGTGATAGCGAGGCCAACGTGGCCGCGGCATACGGGTAAAGAAAGTCAACGCCGCCAGTAACGTGCCGCAGAAAGAGTTGCGGCGCTTGTCTGTCACTGGGTTTGCTAAGGGATCAGTCATCGGATCGATCACTTACGCCTGCGGATTCGAATGAGGCCATGTTACAGAGGAATGTGGTCGCCGCGCGCAACAACGGTATCGCCAGCGCCGCGCCAGTGCCTTCGCCAAGGCGCATGCCTAATGCTAGTAACGGCGTCGCACCCATGTGTTGCAACATGAGCGCGTGGCCAGCTTCGTCCGATTGATGTGCAAACACGCAATAGTCGATCACCGCCGGGCGCAACGCACGCGCAGCTAGTAACGCGGCGCTTGCGATGAAGCCATCGATGACGATGCACATGCCGTCATGGCCTGCGCGCAGTATCGCGCCGACCATCATGGCTATCTCGAAACCACCACACTCGCGCAATACACCGCGCGGCGCGGCGGTGGTATTTGCAGGTAGCACTGTGCGCGCGCGCGCCGCCACCTGCTGCAACAACGCGAGTTTTTTGGCCAGACCTGCATCGTCAAGTCCGGTGCCGCGCCCAGTACAGTGCGCTAACGGAACATCTGCTAACAGATGCATCAACAGTGCAGCTGAAGAGGTATTGCCAATACCCATCTCACCAAAGCCAATGACGTTACAGTCGCTCGCGGAAATTTCGCGCACGATGCTCGCACCACGGCTGAGCGCGTCGTTCAGTTGCGCTTCGGACATGGCCGATGCATGCAACATATTCGCTGTGCCGGGTGCCACGCTTGCGTCTTGCGGTTGCGCCGCGCCGGGGATCGGTGTTGCCACACCTGCATTTACTATTCGCAGTGTTATTGAATTGAGTTCTGCGAACACATTGATAGCGGCGCCACCAGCGAGAAAATTCGCAACCATTTGTGCGGTGACTTCGTGCGGATAGGGACTTACACCCTCGACGCTAATGCCGTGATCGGCGGCAAACACCACAATGGTTGGTTGCGTCACGGTTGGCGTCAGCGTTTGTTGAATTGCGCCAAGTCGATGCGCCAGCACTTCGATTAGCCCCAAGGCTCCAGGCGGTTTGGTCTTGGTATCTATCGAACGCTGCAAAGCCGCATCGAGGGCGCCCGATAGAGGCGCAACCGCTGGCAGTAGGAACGGTTGTAATGTATTGGTTTCTGTCAGCACCAGTCGCTCCTCAATTGATTTGGTGGTTTGCCACGATCTCTTCTAGCAGCGCGCGTGCCGAATTCGAGTGCGGTTGCCAAAGCTCCCGATCCAATGCCTCAATGAAGCGTGCCGCCATCTCGTTTAGCGCCGCTTGATTGTGATCGCGTAAGAAATACCGCACCTTCGTATCGCCTAGGTAAGCCTTGAAAACCGCGTCGAAATGATGGTCTTTGACAGTGCCGGTTGTTGCAGAAAACGCAAACAAGTAGTCCACCGTCGCCGCCATTTCGAAGGCACCCTTGTAGCCGTGGCGCATGACGCCGTCGATCCATTTGGGATTAACCACGCGAGCACGCACAACGCGGGCGATCTCCTCTTCCAAATGTCGAATTTTTGGGCTTTCTGGGCGCGAGTGATCGTTGTGATACATCACCGGCTGTTGACCGGACACGTGCGTTATAGCGGCGGCAAGTCCGCCTTCGAACTGATAGTAATCATCAGAGTCGAGTATGTCGTGTTCACGATTGTCCTGGTTGTGAACAACCGCTTGGACGGTACCGAGACGACGCTCAAAAAGCTGATGTTCAGCCGCACCGCCAACGCCGGCGCCGTAGGCGTAGCCGCCCCAATGCAAGTAGGCGCGTGCCAGATCGGCCGGTTCGTTCCAGCCACGCTCGTCAATCAACGCTTGCAGCCCCGCGCCGTAAGCGCCCGGCTTGGAGCCGAATACTCTGTAGGTGGCGCGCCGCATTGCTGTGTTCGCGTCGATGCCTGATTGCGCCATCCACTGCGCATCAATTTTGGCACGCGCCGCAATCGGATTCATGTCAGCAGGCTCATGTTCTGCGGCAAGCGCGCACACGGCGGCATCGAAGAGGTCAATTAGGCCTGGGAAAGCGTCACGGAAGAATCCTGATACACGCAAAGTGACGTCGACGCGTGGGCGGTCGAGAAGGCTCAAGGGCATTATCTCGAAGCCAGTAACGCGCCTGGAACTGGCCTCCCAAGTTGGTTTGACCCCCATCAACGCGAGCGCTTGGGCAATATCGTCGCCACCAGTGCGCATATTGGAGGTGCCCCATGCAGACAACGCAAATTCGCGTGGCCACTCGCCATGATCTTGTCGGTATTTTTCGATCAGCAAGCCAGCAGACTTCCAGCCAAGATGCCATGCGGCGGCAGTGGGTACCACACGCGAATCAACCGAATAGAAGTTGCGCCCTGTCGGCAACACATCTACGCGCCCGCGGGTCGGCGCCCCGGACGCGCCAGGCTGCACAAAATCGCCAGCAAAACCGGTTAACAGCCCGGCCAACTCATGCTGTCCACACTCGCTGACTGCAGGGCGAATCTGGCTCGCGATGTGATCCAATACAGCGTGCGTGTTGTGCCACTCAGACTCAGGTGCTCGCTGGTTCGAGATAAGTTGTAGAGCTAAGTCTTCGACGCGCTCGACTGTATCGCCGTGTGTTCGCCACGCACTATTGCCTATTGCAAGCGCGCCTGGGCGCGGCCCGTCCCAAGGCAAACCCATGTTGCAGTCCAGTGGATCAAATTCACCGAGTTCAAGGTCACGCGCGATCGCACGTGTCAGTGACGCGGTACGGCCTTCGTCAGGCCCACGTGGCACGCGTGTCAATGCAACCAGCAGATTGTCGAGTTGCGGGCCTAGCGGACTTTGGCCAAAAATGTGCAGCCCATCGCGAATCTGCAATTCTTTGAGTTCGCACAGATAGTTGTCGAGTTTGCCAAGTGCCGCGGCCGGCGCATCAGCACCGGCAATACCACAATCCGAGGCCAAGCCTTCGCGCTCAGCCAGGTCAAGGATTTCGCCTTGCAGTAGCGCCAGTCGGCGCGGGTCGACACCCGAGGCTTCATAGTATTCGTCGACTAAATGCTCTAACTGCGCCAGCGGCCCGTATGTTTCCGCGCGCGTCAGTGGTGGTGTTAGGTGATCAATGATGACTGCTTGCGAGCGGCGTTTGGCCTGCGTGCCTTCACCTGGATCGTTAACAATAAACGGATAAAGGTGCGGCAACGGACCGAGTACCGCTTCCGGAAAACAAGCCTCCGACAAGGCCAGTGCCTTGCCGGGCAGCCATTCCAAATTGCCGTGTTTGCCCATGTGCGCAATGGCGTGGATTTTTTCGTGTTCTCGTAGCCACAGGTAGAACGCGAAGTAGCCATGTGGTGGCACTAAGTCGGGGTCGTGGTAGGTTTCAGTCGGGTTGATGTTATAGCCGCGTGCTGGCTGCAAGCCGACCAGAATCTTGCCGTAGCGGATAACTGGCAGCGCAATCGCGCGCCGCTCGGCAACATAAAAAGGATCCGAGCTCACCGGGCCCCAGCGATCAAGCACCGCGGCGCGCACCGCCAGCGGCAATGCTGCGAATGCAGCCTCATAGGCCTCAATCGCCCAAGCTTCACGGATCACTCGGCCGTCGGTCGCTGCGTTGGTGGGGCCAGCTTGAATTGCAGCGATCAGTGCGTCGCCGTTAGGCGGGATGTCGCTTACCTCATAACCGGCTGTGGCCAGCACGCGCAGCGAGTTAATGGTGCCAGCAGGTGTATCTAGACCAACACCATTGCCTAGTCGCCCATCGCGATTAGGATAGTTGGCAAGCACTATCGCTAGCTTTCGCTGCGGTGCAGGTGTGCGTCGCAGCTTGACCCACGCGCACGCAAGCTTGGCTACAAAATCTATGCGTGTTGGTTCTATTTCGTAGTTAACGATGGCGCATTGGGTCAGCGCATCAAAAGTTGCCTCGGCCTTAAATGAAATAGCGCGTGACAACACTCGACCGTCCACTTCCGGCAGCGCCACGTTCATGGCGATGTCACGCGCTGCTAGCCCGCGCGTTTCGCTGCGCCATTGCTCGGCTGTTCCGCCTGATAACACGACTTGCAGGACCACACACCCGGCCACATCGAAGGGCGTCGACTTGCGCTCATGGCCGGGGCTCGATATGGCGAATCCAGTGGTGTTTAAGACCACGTCCGCGCTACTTTGCGTGAGCAGATCCGTGATCACTTCCGCCGACAGCGGATCTTTTAAACTAGCGCAAAATATTGGTAGGGCGTTGACGCCTTGCGCGCTTAAGCGCGCAATTAGTGCGTCTATAGGTTTTAGATTGCCGGCCTGCAGTAGCGCGCGGTAAAAAACAATTGCAGCAACGGGTGCGTCGGCCTGCCAACTTTGGCGCACCTGCGCGAGGTTACTGTCACCGGCACCCGGCCAATAAATGCCAGCACGCAGTAGCGGTCTTGGCTCGAGCCAATCGGTGTCGCGCCCAGTAAGGCGCGCGCACACTTGCAAGAACTGCTGCGCATTGTCTGGACCACCATGGACACAATATTGCCACAATCGGTGGTAATCGTCTGACGCAATGTTCGATAGAGCCACCAATTCTGGGTCCGGCTGGTCATCTCCAGGGAGCAAGGCAATGGCGATATTATGGCGTCTACAAGTTTGCGCCAACTGCTCGACGCCATAGTTCCAATAACTCTTGCCGCCTAATAATCTCGCCACCACCAGCTTGGCCTGGCTGATTACGGTGTCGATGTACAGGTCGACTGACATTGGATGCGCTAGCTGTAAATAGTTGGCCAGCCTGAGCTCGGGGTAATTCGCTGCAGCGCGTTGTCGCGCGCCAGCGAAGCTCGCGATCTCGGTGTCCGCGGCCGACAGTATTACGATGTCCGCGGGTGTTTGCCCCAGATCGACCGCTTCTGATCCATCGGTAACGGTGCCGGCTTTTGCCTGAAGGAGATGCATGGCTTACGCAATCAGCAAATTGATGGCCGTCACGCGGCCTGCAGCGCGGTGCGTACTGCCGACTCGTCCAGACCCGTTTGCGCGATGATCACTAGGCGTGTTTGCTGGCTTTCGTTTGCATGCCAGTCACGATCGTAATAGTGCTGAATACGGTCGCCGACCGCTTGCACGAGTAATCGCATGCCTTTGCCGGTGACACCGATGGAGCCTTTAACCCGCAAAATGCCATGCTCGCGAATCGTTTGCGCAAGGCGCGCGAGTAGCGCAACCGGCGTTGCTTCGCTCGGCATCTCGACGGTAAAAGACATGAAGTCGTCGTGGTCGTGTTCGGCACCATCGTCGATATGCGATTTGCGATTGTCGAGATCGTCTTCCGCGGCTGCCTCAAGACCTAGCAACACCGCTGGAGCCACCTCGCCGTGCACTGCGTGCACTACTTTGACGCCTGGGCGTAGTTCTTTATTGATCCGCGACATGACCGTGGCAGAGTCGTCTAGCAAGTCGGTTTTGTTCAGAATCACCAGGTCCGCTGAACCGAGTTGCTCCTCGAACAACTCTTCCAGTGGGCTGTCATGATCAAGCGCCTCGTCGGACTCACGCTGGGCTTGAACCTGTGCCGGATCCGGTGCGAACAAGCCGGCCTCGACCGCCGCTGCGTCGACCACGGTGACCACGCCGTCCACGGTGATCCGTGTGCGAATATCGGGCCAGTTAAAAGCGGCTACCAATGGCTTTGGTAAGGCTAGACCCGAAGTCTCGATTACGATGTGCTCCGGCGGCTCATCGCGATCAAGCAGCATTTGCATGGTCGGTACAAAATCATCAGCGACGGTGCAGCACAGACAGCCGTTGGTGAGCTCAACGACTGCGTCGTCATCACAGCCAGCGATGCCGCAGCTCTGCAATATATCGCCGTCGACGCCCATTTCGCCAAACTCGTTGATTACCAATGCGATCCGGCGGCCGTTCGCTTGGTTCAACAGGTGGCGAATCAAGCTGGTTTTCCCTGCGCCCAAGAACCCGGTAATTACTGTTGCGGGAATTTTTTGCGTCATGGCGATGTATGGTCCTATCTCATTGTGGATGATGGGTGCAAAGCGGGCGCTTTGCATTACACGCCCGTATGAAGGGCGCATGCAGCGGCGCAAACACTGGTGGGCGCTAAGCTTATTGCGACTTGATAACCAGCGGCTGCCCGGCAACTACCAGTGTGACGCGGCAACTTAAGTGCGCGACCGCTTGGTTGAGCCGCCCGCCATGATCGCGAAAGCGTCGTGTTAACGCATTTTCCGGCACGATGCCTAGGCCTACCTCTGAGGCTACGAATATGACCGGCCCGGGGAGCGTCGCCACGCATTCTATGAGGTCGCGCATACGCGCGTCGATATCGATGTTGTGATGCAGCAAGTTGCCGAGCCATACAGATAAACAGTCAACCAAGAGCACCCGATCCGCCCGGCTTTGGGTGGCAATGGCCTGAGTAAGGTCTACCGGCGCTTCAATTGTGGCCCAATGTGCGCCGCGGCGATGCTGATGCAAGTCGACACGCGTGCGCATCTCGTCGTCAAAAGGCTCTGCCGTGGCAATATACATGGGCGCTCGATTGTCCGTGCACAATGCCTCGACGCGCGCCTCGGCAAATTGGCTCTTTCCCGATCGAGTGCCGCCGAGCACAAACTCGACCCAAGTACGGTCTGTCATAGCCAGGTACGGTTTGTCATGGAGTTTGTCTTCGCGATGGCAAAGTTGCTGGTAATGGGTGTCGTCACGGCGCGCCAAATTGGCGCTAACGCAATACGCGTGGGCAGATTACCCAAAGCGCGTTGACAATAACATGTGCAGCACGTGGAATACGGAGCTGAACGGTCGCGTTGGCGATGCAAGTGCCAGGGTAGGAAGTCAATCGTGGTGCACGCCGCTGACGCTCGACGCGAACTGCGCGTTGTTGAAATCCCATGATATTTCCCATAGAGAGGACGCACGGTGGCTGATGCTTCTACCGAAGAAGACCCATTTGCACGCGCAAACGAAAAGTCACGCAAGCGCAAGCAGGTTCGCGACAAGATTCTCGCCACCAAGACCTTAGAGAAAGGTCTGTTGATGGTGCATACCGGCAAAGGTAAGGGTAAATCTACAGCCGCTTTTGGCTTGGTCACGCGCGCCATCGGCAACGGACTGCGCGTTGGCGTGGTCCAGTACGTTAAGGGCAAATGGGAGACGGGTGAGCGCGGTGTACTGGAGCATTTCCCCGAGCAAGTGACGATTCGCACGATGGGTGAAGGCTTCACCTGGGAAACACAGGACAAATCCCGTGACATCAACGCTGCTAAAGCGGCGTGGGCTGTATCGCAAGAAATGATCGAAGCTTGTCGTGGTGACAACCCGCGCTACGATCTGTTGTTGTTAGATGAGCTCAACATAGTGTTGCGTTATGACTATCTGCCACTCGATGAAGTGGTTGAGGTGTTGCGCAACCGGCCACCAAATTTGCATATTGTTGTCACTGGCCGCAACGCCAAAGATGCCTTGATTGAAGCCGCTGACATGGTCACCGAAATGACCATGGTCAAACATCACTTCAAAGATGGTGTCAAAGCGCAGCGTGGCATTGAATTCTGAGTGCGCTTAAGCCTGTGACCCGCGCAAGCGCCGCCTTGATGTTTCAAGGTACCGGCTCAGATGTGGGCAAATCGATGCTGGTCGCTGGATTGGCGCGCGCATACGTACGCCGTGGGCTGCGTGTGGCTCCGTTCAAGCCACAGAACATGTCAAACAACGCTGCAGTGACGATGGATGGCGGCGAAATAGGTCGAGCCCAGGCGCTGCAAGCGCGTGCCTGCGGACTTGCACCGAGCGTTGACATGAATCCGGTGTTACTAAAACCGCAAAGCGAAATTGGCGCTCAAGTTGTGGTGCAAGGCAAAGTTTTAGGGAATGCCAAGGCGCGCGAGTACCAAAGCATGAAAGCGACGCTGATGCCGCGTGTGCTGCAAAGCTTTGAGCGTCTGCGCCGAGCCTATGATCTGGTTCTCATTGAAGGCGCTGGCAGTGCGGCTGAAGTCAATTTGCGTAAAGGCGATATTGCCAACATGGGTTTCGCCCTAGCCGCAGATGTGCCCGTCGTGTTGATCGGTGATATCGATCGGGGTGGCGTTATTGCGAGCATTTGTGGCACCGCGGCCTTGCTTACAACGCTTGAACGCACGGCATTGAAGGGCTACATCATTAACAAGTTTCGTGGTGATCCGAGCTTGTTTGATAGCGGCATCGAGGTGATTAAAGCACGCACGCAGTTGCCAAGCTTTGGGGTGGTACCGTGGTTTGCGCAAGCACGATTGCTGCCAGCCGAGGATGCGATGGCCTTGGATGCGCCGCGCGCACGCCGCGAGGGCGCACGTGTTCGCATCGCAGTGTTAGGGCTCGCGCGAATTGCCAACTTTGACGATCTGGATCCCTTGGCGGCGCAAGCCGACGTTAGCGTGCAGATCGTAGGCCCGGGCGAAGCCTTGCCAGGTGACATTGATCTGGTGATCTTGCCTGGGTCCAAGTCAACGCTGGCAGATCTGGCCCTAGTGCGGGTCGAAGGTTGGCACACCGACTTGCTTGCGCATGTGCGCCGTGGCGGCCATGTGCTCGGGCTTTGCGGTGGCTACCAGATGCTTGGACATATCGTGCGCGATCCGCATGGCATAGAGAGCGACCACGTCGAGCTACCAGGACTGGGCTTGCTCGACATAGAAACCACTCTCGCAGGCGACAAGACCTTGCGGTATGTCGACGGCGAGCACCTCGCCACAGCC
>Ga0055584_100002456_pt1 | contig 18327 bp, 19 predicted proteins | sample OSDHelmetaG_FD_58716 | JGI IMG/M metagenome (GOLD analysis project Ga0055584, IMG submission 58716) | Pelagic marine sediment microbial communities from the LTER site Helgoland, North Sea, for post-phytoplankton bloom and carbon turnover... | ecosystem: Environmental > Aquatic > Marine >... | reverse complement strand
TTATTGCTGCCCTGAATTTTTAATGTTGCGAAGCCATGAACCTGAATAGTAAATTTAATTTTATTAGCGGCCAATACAATCGAACGCAGTTCATCAGTATCTTTGGGAAAGGCAATACCGAGAATACTAGCCCCATATCTCTTTTTATACTGTTCAGCTGATGCACTATCTGCAGAAACAAATTCCGCACTACCTATATGTTTTTCGAGTTGCTTAATCATAATTTGTTTCTAAGCTTAAGTTGAACGAGTCTTAGGGTTTTTTCGACTTTGCAGGCGGAATATTGTGGGGATATAAGTCAGGACTATCAGGATCTACTCTGAACCATTCCTCTCTCACTTCGTAATCTATTGATTCAGCAGGTTCGCTATCGCGCCATGTGAATGCGCATCGCTGGCAATTGTAAACCGTCCATATCACCTTCCCATCTTCCTTACCCTGATACTCTGTACGCAGTTCCTTTTCCTCTGCCTGACAACGGGGACAAGTCATTTGATTTCCGCCTCCCTTTGTAGCTGCGAAACATATTTCGCCAGATCATCAATTTCATTGCCAGCGGGAGGAGTGACCAGTTTAGAATCACTCCCCACTTTGTCCGGTGGCATAAAACCAGTCGCGTCAATAATCAGTCGATGTCCTTTGCCCGGTACTTCTGCGGCAGGATCAATCAGCACCAGAGGCATATTTGGCAGTACGGTAATATCACTGGCTCGAGTACGCACGGACAATGCCCACATCACCTGATTGAGGTCAAAAGGATCGACAAAGTCATCGACCATAATAATATTTTTCAGGTACATCAAACCGTGTGGTGTACTCAAAGCACGTAAGGCCACAGATTTGGCAAACCCGGCATAGCGGTTTTTTACTGAAATAATGCCGGTAAGGCCATGTTGGTATAGCGCATTCACCGCTACGACTTCAGGGAAACTTTCTTTTAACTGTGAGTAAATCGGCGCGCAGGTGTTCAGGCCAATTAGCGTGTCGTGTTCTGTCCAGCCCCGACCAATATAAATATTTTCAAATATCGGATCGTTTCGATGTGAAACAGCCGTTACCTTAAATAAAGGTACGTGTCGCACACCACTATAACTGCCGGGAAACTCACCAAAGGGACCTTCAAAAATTCGTTCATTATTTATCAGCTCCGCTTCAATCACCATTTCCGCACCAGCCTGGATATCGAGACCATTCCCCGATGTCGTCAGCTCTATGGGGCTGCCCATCATTTGCGAAGCGTAGGCATACTCTGACTCATCATAGTTAACTGGCGTTGCCGCGAACATAGCCATCGCGGGATGATTGCCGAGCATCACCGCAATTTTCAGCGGTAAATCATTCTCTTCTGCCGTACGAATCATATGCGCCATATCATGAGATGGCACTGACAAAAGACTGAAGCGATCAGGACCCTGGACTTGTATGCGATAAATTCCCACGTTTTGTTTGCCAAAATTGTCTGGCTCTAATGGATCTCGACTGACTACATTGGCCTTGGCGATATAAAAACCACCGTCATAGTCATTTACCCGATACAAAGGCAATAAATCATAAAGATTTATATCACTTTCGAGCCTGTTTTCGTTAACCGGCGCTTGATCAGGTTTTACCCACTCCAGTAAGGGCTTATCAGATCCCCATCGACCTATTAATTCGTAAAACAACTCCTTGATAGTTGTTCCCTTGGGATAGCCAAGTAACAAAGCAATATTCGTAAAGCTGCCATGCACACCCAAAACCATTTTTTTACCGGGATAGCCACGAATATTATCGAACATAATTGCCGGGGCTGTCATCGAATCTCGACTGGATGCAACCGCGATTTTTCTAATATCCGGCTCAGGCATTACGGCTTCTGGCCACTTGATAAACTGACCATGCTCACTCAGTAATTCGAGGTAGTCACGCAAACAATGAATTCGTTTTGCAACAGCTTTGGCTTCAGCTGAAAGACTGATTGATTTCGACATTATTCCTCTGTCACCTTCGCTGGTGCCAAATAAATTGCTAATGCCTCTAGTTCATCGTCAGTGATCTCAGATGGTCTAAAAGGTGGCATCAACAAAATACCCTGACGCACAATTACTTTTACATATTCAGCATTGAGATCAGTTCGTTCAGTTAAAACCGACTTCTCCTCACCCAGACGAATGGCCAGGCGCATAGTGCCCGGATGACCGGGGCCTGCGGCATGACAGGACAAGCAATTCGTATTGAATATTTCTTCTCCATTAAGCGCTTCAAGTTTTGCTTCACTGACGACTTCGTCGATAACAGGCATCTTCTGTTTGCCTGTATTCTCTTCTGCTTTTTCATCCGCACAAGAAACTAACGTCAGGCAAAAAAGTAAGAATGTTAAGTATCGTAAAATCACTCTTCCTATTCCTTACGTAAACGTTTCGGCCAGATTGCCATTTTACCAGGAGACAGAATGCCATCAGGATCGAGTGCATCTTTTATTTGATGATGCATACGCCACAGCGCACCATCATTCCAATTATAGGTAGCAGCGATCTGATCCATGAAATCGAGGTGAGCACGGTATTCGCCATACCCTTGTTTGGCATGATCTTCGATTAACTTGCCAAAACATTCGTGGGCCCGTCTTCGTTCTTCTTCATCAGTACGATCAAATACCAGCATAAATACATCTAAAAGTTCGCGCCAACCAACCAGAAATTCACCTATATAATCAAATCCATATTCATGTGCACGGTCACGAATGATAGTAAATTGATTCATGGCATCTTCGCCAGTTGCCGGCGAACGAGGAGCGAAATCAATATGTGCGCCGCTACCAACCCAATTCATAATACTGAATTCCGCCATATTGGGGATACCCTGCATAAGTTGGGCACGGTATTTCCAGGCGGGGTCATTCGGTCGATCGCCTTCGAAATAAAACTTTGCTCCGGGAATACTGCGAAAGGCTTCTTCCAGTATCTTCCAGTTGTTATCCATCATCGGCGGCGGTCCATACAAGGCACCGTAGAAATTCCACATACCGATATCTAAATCTTTCGCTATTTTTTTCAAAGCACTTGGCGGTGCCGGACCTTTACCCTGGTAGTATTGTTTTTTAGTCACACGTTGACAGGCATCCCAAATCAAACCGACCGTGGTGGCCGCATTCGGAATAAGCATATTCAATCTAAGCGGTGCTACGATTTCCGTTATTTGATAAAGATCTTCTTCTCTCGGGAATGTCACCATATAAGGTCGATACCCCGGTGGTTCCGGCATCAGCCAAATACCTATTTTTGTGACAATACCAAAGTTTGATTGGGTGAATAGGCCCTCAACTACAGGCCCATGCCCATACTTGTGTAAATGTGTGGTATTACTCTGAGCAGATGATCCCATGCCAGTTTCTACGACCGTACCATCGGCGAGAACAACCTGCATGCCACAGTTCATCAGAAAATGATCGCCATATGGCGTATAGCCAGCACCGTGTTCGGTTAGATTGCCTAATACACTTCCCCAACCTGGTGCAGCCGGATCGATCCATAATTTACTGTTTTTCGCTTGCAGATAATTATATAAATCAAAATAACTGACGCCCGGTTCAACGACCGCATAACCGTATTTTTCATTTACTTCGATAATGCGGTTCATGCGTTTTAAATCGAGAACCACGTAGCCGGCTTTGCGGGGTGCCGGGCCACCATAGGCAAAGTTTTTACCGGTGGAAATAGTCCATAAAGGCACAATGTACTTGCGCGCAATCTTCAAAATCTTTTGAATTTCTTCGACAGATTCAGGCGCGATTGCTGCTGATGGCATATGCAAGTCATCAGCAGTTGTTGCATAAACATCTCGATAGGCGCGTAATTCATTTACATCATCTGTAAAAACACGATCTTGTCCAAGCACTTCCCGCAACTCAGCAACGGCTTGTTCAAACTGTTCCCTGCTAAGAGAATCTGGTAGTGGTTTCGTTGTCATGTCTGCTTTCGTATAAATAGCCAGGAAACAAGTTGACCAGGTCCCTCTGCAGAACAACTACCTACAGTATTTGACAGTCTCGAGCACAATTGTCGGTCCTGATAATTTGATAGTGCCGGGATCTGACTAATTGCTCGAGTCCAGTGTCCAGCCGTCTTAACCAGTTGCGTTGACACACTTTCAAGCACCTCTTTATTCCCCTTAAGAGAATGACTCATCCCATCAACATCGTATTTATGTACACCGTGATAGGCCAAAGAATAGGAAGATGATTGCGCATATTGTTCGACCACTACAAAATTAGAATCACGACTCAGGCCAAAAACGAATTCATACTCTCGTTGTCGGAAACTATTATCCAGGTCCTGCAATATTGAACTGGGATCGGCTTCGATTTGCGTTGCGGGTAGATAGCTCGAAAACACTTGCGTATCCGCACAGCTATTTTCACTAAGAACCAGTACTTTTGCCGGTTCTCGCTCAGAAGCCATGGTCATTCGCTGTAACATGGATAGCCCAGGCATAGCGAATGCGGATAACAGGAAAACTCTTCTACTTAGCATTTATCTCTCAAGTTTTTAATGCAGCGTATTTTTGAGTATCTGCGGATAGTCGCGATAATTCAAATGCTGCACATCATCTATACTATCTCACTTTACTCATTCAACACGCTAACAGAACCGAATGATCAATCAAGATCTAGTTTCAAATGTGAACCGTCACAGTAGGGTTTTGTTTTTGAATATTTACAACCGCAGAGTGCCACGTGTTTAAATTCTTTAAGTTCAATTTCCATCGGTATGCGCTTCGTATCTTTGTGTGAACCATCACAGAAAGGCTGGTTTTCTGACTTTCCACAGGAACACCAATAATATTTACCGGCATCCAGATTCATCAAAAAAGGCGTGCGCCTGTTCCCGCCAAGAAACTTTGATTTTACCCAGCCATCACCATAGGGACTGACCATATTTAGCTTCAACTCCATGGTTTTGAAATACCACTTGCCATCCTTCTTCACAGTTTCTACATCGTATGTGCCACCAATCCAGTGTGGTTCTGCTTCATCACTGTCAGGGTTTGGAACGGTTGCTGATTCCCACAAATACCAGAATACTTTCGCCGACTCTCCGCTTTCATCAATATCTACTTGAGGCGATATCATATAGTGCAAAGACCACCAGATTTTCTCACCAGCAATACCATGCAATCCTTTGGCTACTTTCTCCCCGCTTATGTATTTGCCAAACCCTTTACATTCCCATGTACCATCATCGGTAAACAATGGTCTGATTTTCTTCGGGTTATTACCCTCGTCGCATGCCCGAGCGTAACTCACAATCAGACGCTCAATGGCTTCAACGTCTTCTAGATGCGTTAGCTTTTTATTGATTCCTGTAAGCAGCTCTTTTATTTCATCGAGTTCATTACTCATAGCGACACCTTTGTAATTAATTATTTTATTGTTCTCATCATTCCCACGAAGGAATAATCACTGTCCTTTCCCTAACTATGCTCTACCGTCTCACTAAACTGAAATTCGACCCCGGTGTTGGTGTAATTTGCAATATCATCCGCAACTGGCTGTCCATCTTCAGGGGTGGCAAACAATTTTCGAAAGCCCGCGATACCATCAGCGCTTTCAAAGTAGACCGAACAAATACAATGATAAGGCATGTCCTCAGCACCCGTCATACCACCTTCGCCCTTGTCTACTTCAACTCGCGCTACCTCCGCGTAAGGTGCAATGGATTTTAGTGCCAGAGGTAAATGCACCTTAAAGTAATGGTCAAAATCAAAAAATGTGTCGTTTTTCCTGGGATATATAATTTTTGCACAATGCATTAATATTTCTCCGTATAAGGGGCTCAGGCGACAGTACGCACTTTCTCAGTCGGCTTGTTCAAGCTTTCGGCATAAGATTTATAACGTTTAATCAGCCACCTGTTAAATTGCGGCAAGGTTTTTTCTTTTGGTGCATAGCGTCCGCGGTTAGCAAAACGTGATTTTAATCCGCGCTGTACCAGCTTGTTGGCTTCCACATCCTGATCGTTATACAGAGATAAACCTTCGACCACTTTCGGCAGAATTTCATAAAAATCTGGCATAGCCATAGTCGATTTTGGGTAAAGAAAACCAACACGCAGTGTAATCTCATTTGCACCCTGTGGCAGAATCAAATAGTAAAGCAGACCATCAGGTACGGCTCCAAAAAACAGATTCGGGAGCACGCAGGCAAACATCACCCTTTTACGCTCGTTTTCAGTGAGTGTTTTGATCGTTGGATAGAGACTTTTATAGCTTTCAGTAAAATTACCATCCAGTTCGAGGAAGCCGGTAGGATGAAATACTGCACCATCGTCCGCTTCATCCCATTCAGAAAAAGTCGCCAGTTTCGATGGCGCAAAATCATGCACACCTTTATGTAAGTAATGGGTGTGATAGGGCTCAATGGCATTTTCATGCATGTATTTCCAGTTCCATGGGTTATCAGCCCAGTCGATTGTAGGCACAGCTCCCATCTCTCCGAGATGATGATTGGCAATCTCGGCAGTCAATTTTTTAAGACGCGGCGCAAGCGGTTTTGCTTCTCCATCGAGATTAATAAAAATAAAACCGTTCCAGACTTCCGTTCGCAAATTCGGCAAACAATGATCCTTACGTAATTCTTCCAAGGAAGCGTGGGGCTCCATTTCGGGTGCACCGGTTAATTTACCATTGAGATCGAATGTCCAAGCATGCATGGGACAGGCAAAACTGTTTTTAACGTTACCACGTTCTTCACCCAAAACCGTGCCGCGGTGAGGACAGGCTGCGGACATTACGCGAATAGTGTCTGTCTTATCTCGTAGTACTAATAAAGGATCATCATTAATGGTAATAGAAACATAGTCACCTTTTTCCGGCACCAGTCCCGTATGACCTACACATATCCAGTCACGATCCCAAACTGCTCTTTTTTCAAACTCAAACCAGTCTTCTGATGTATATACTTCGGGTGGCATCGTAATAGCTTCGCTGACATCGCCAGTGGATGGGTCAAGTTCGGATAGAATTTTCAGAACAGTATCCGACAGTGGTGTCGGTGCGAGTGGTGCTTTGACATAATCAGACATGGCTACGGTCCCCCTCAGGCCAGTGTAATAATTCAAATTGGAAAGTATCGTATAATTTGTACTATATAATACATTTTTAAAAAATTAAACTCGCCTTTTCAAGTTCTGTTTGCTTTTAAGTTCGCATCTCAGATACGCTTTAAGCTTCTGTATTTAATAACTTATTTTTTTAAAACTTGCCCATAAGGACACCATTATGACAACTGAGAAAAGCAAGCCCATCAAAGATTCATTTCTTTCTACTACTGAGGAAGAGCTGCTGGTGACTGATTTCGAGTTCAGTCTCATGTGCTTATCCGAGGCCTTTCGACGCTGGATCGTATCTTGTACCCAACAGGTAGGAAACGCTGAATTTGGACTACTTGATGCGCTGGTATTACACGTTGTGCGTTTTCGAGAGACACCAAAAAGTATCTCCGAAATCAGTCATTTTTTAAGCCGGGAAGACCCTTCAGCGGTTCAATATGCGCTGCGTAAACTTGAGACAGCAGAGTGTGTCGTTAAAGTTGCAGGTCTCGCAAAACGCGAAACCCGCTATCAGGTAACCGACAAAGGCCACGAACAAACGGAACGCTATGCAGAAATTCGCAGAGATATTCTAATTCGAGTACTCAATAGCTTTACCCGCGAACAAGGCTATATGGAAGAATTAATGGACAAAATTACAGTAATGGCCGGTGTCTATGATCAGGCCGCGCTGCGCGCCAACCATGCAACACGAATAAAAGATAAAACCTCAACTAAGGAAAATTAGCATAACAGAGCTCAAGGCTTCCGCCCGAGCGTCTCTATTTTTACAATGGGTCAACCGGTGGTTTTGTATCCGCACTACGAAGTTCATGTTGGGGAAGAGTGTCACAAATCTCATACCAGGGCGCTTTGTCACTCACATAGATATGAAATTCTGGCCGCAATCCAGAGTCACCATCAGTAGAACCCAAGGTAATACAACGTATCTCCTCACCGTCGAGGGCAGCTAAGGGAGATCCGCATACGCTGCAAAAACAACGATAAGTATTCGGCGAAGATTCAAAATGCGTCACTAAATCAGCGCCCTGAGTCCAGCGGAACTTCGCATTTTTAAAAGCAACATAAGTCCCAAAGGCCGCAGCATGGGTTTTCCGACAGTTGACGCAGTGGCAGTTTGAAACCGGAAAGAGTTCTGCATCTTCGACCTCATATTTTACAGCCTGGCACAAACAGCTTCCCTTTATAGTCATTTACCTTTACCTCAATAGTAATACGTAATGTTAAACCTCAGAGGCCCCTGGGGTTATTCAAGAACTCATCCAGGACCTCGCGAGGAGGTCGAACAAATTCAGGCGTTCGACTCACTTCAAGACCAAATTTCTGCCGCATTTCAACCGCCAATTCACACATCCGTAATGCCACAGGCAAACCATTTAAAACCGGAGCACCGTCTATTTGCAGACTTTTTATCTTCGACAGTAACAGCATGGGAATACCGCCCGCCGGGATCAGCACGTCCACTCCGGCCGCAACTAAAGGTTTCGCCTGTTGTTCGAATTGCTCAAGGACTTCATCGAATCTGTTCGCATTATCAAAAGCCTCCAGTATTTGGCCCGGGTCAAACTGCATTGCGTGAATATCACGAACACGATCTTGTAATCCATATTTACGCACTTGATGTGTATGAAAAGGAATAAAGCGGGGGTTCATGGTGATAATGCCGATGCGCTGACCATATTGGCAGGCATATAACATTGATGATTCGCCTAGAGAAACAACAGGAATAGATGCCGCCGCACGTGCCTCATAAAGACCAGAGTCCTGAAAATGTCCGATCAAATAGGCATCGTAATTTTCATCTGAGGCGTGAATGGCATTGGCAATAGCTTCACGCCCACATCGCCATTCACTTATGGCATGTGCATAGGAATCCGGTGGTGTGACACCTTTAAATACGAGCTCCGTCTCAGGCTGTGCCTGATCCTGCAAAAACGACTGCAATGCGTCCCAGTATCCTGAAGCGGATTCTCTATCAGCAAAGCTTTGATACCAAATACGCATAGCTTCTCACTCCTCTGTCTAATACTTAGCCTCTGACAATAAATCCTTATACTTATTTTTAATGAGCAAGATGTGCAAACTTTTCCTGTAGAGAGTCGATTATGTGCTTCGGTGCTTTCGCCGGAGAACCTGCGTTGAAAGGCGGCTCAGGATCATATTCAATAATTAACTGGATCTCCTGTGCAATATCATCACCATATTCCGCCGCCGCCAATGCCAGTGCCATGTCAATTCCCGAGGACACCCCCGCTGCAGTAAACACCTTGCCCTCCCGTACAACCCGCTGCAAAGTCGGGGTCGCACCAAAATCTTTCAAGGCATCATGAAACATCCAGTGCGTAGTAGCAGAGAGACCATCAAGCACCCCGGCAGCACCCAGAATCAAGGCTCCGGTGCAGACCGAAGTCGACCATGTTGAAGTTTTATGTGCATGCTGTATCCAGGCAATTGTCTCTTCATCTTCTGCGACGTGGGAAACATCAGGCCCACCGGGCAATAAAAAGATATCTGGTTCTGGCATATCAGAAAAAGCCAAATTAGCATGCAAGCCCGGCACACCAGCGTGTGTTGTAATCACCCCTGGTTCTTTTGCCACGAATTGAATGTTTGCCTCAGGCATTGATGCCAACACTTCATAAGGACCTATCGCATCCAGTGCCGTAACACCCTGATATAATAGTATTGCTATATTCATTTTTACTTTTCTCCTAAATGTATTTTTATTTTAATTTTTCAAAAGTTCTGCGAAATCATCAAGCGCAAGTTTGAAGTTATCTATAAGAAAGTCGATTTCCTGTTTTTCAATAATAAGTGGAGGTGTCATCAAGATCGTTGAAAATACCGGTCTGACAATTATGCCGTGCGACAGACAAAAGTCTCTGAGTATTTCCAGAAGATGTTCTTCTTCTTCCATATCTTCAGAAATTACTTCAAGCGTTGTTCTATCTCTAACTATTTCTATTGCGGCAAGCAAGCCACGACTTCTCACTTCTCCAACGATTTTGTGCTCAGCTATTTCTTCCAGTTTTTTTGCCAAATAAGGTCCGGTTTCCTCATGGACCCGGTTAACAAGATTCTCTTCTTCTATTATACGAATATTTTCAAGTGCAACTGCACAGGAAACCGGATGACCGGAGTACGTGAAACCGTGGAAAAACTCACCACCTTTTTCTGTCAGCGTATTCGCAATTCTATCGCTGACCATACAGGCGGAAAGTGGGATATAACCTGAAGTCACACCTTTAGCGATACACATTAAATCAATACTTTCGATGCCAAATGTTTCGCTGGCAAACCACTTACCAGTGCGACCAAATCCACAAATCACTTCATCGACAACTAATAGCACATCATATTTTTTACAAATTTTTTGCACTTCAGAAAAATAATTCTGCGGAGGTATCTTACCTCCTCCTGCTCCCTGAATTGGCTCAACGAAAAAAGCAGCTACTTTATCTGCACCAAGCTCAATAACTTTTTCTTCTAACCAGGAAGCCGCCTGCTTACCAAATTCTTCCTCAGTCATGTCGCGGCCGTAAGCGAACTGGTAAGGACATTGAATATGTTCTATACCATCAATAACCGCACCTTGTTCATGCATTGGTGGCATACCTGACAATGCGCCTGCGGCTACGGTACTACCATGGTAGGAAAGTTCCCTGGCGATAATGACATGCTTTTCAGGTTTACCTTCCAGTCTCCAATAATTACGGACAAGTCGCAGCGCAGTATCATTGGCTTCAGAACCTGAGTTCGCATAGAACACATGATTCAATCCCGCAGGCGTTATCTCAACCAGTTTTTCTGCAAGTCGAATCGCAGGTTTATTTGAAGCTTTAAAAAAACTATTAAAATAACTCAGCGTATTAATTTGATTAGCAGCGGCGTCGGCTAACTCACTACGCCCATAACCGATATTGACACAGGCCAGGCCTGCAAGACCGTCAAGAAACTTGTTGCCATCATTATCCCAGACATAGCAGCCCTCACCTCTGCTGATAATTGCGGCTTTGCTTTTGTTTAACTCTTTATAATTGGTAAAGGGATGAAGATAGTTATCTGCATCAGCTTGTTGCCAATCACTAGTTTGTCGTTCCAGTTCACTCATGACTCACTCCCGATCAAGCTTCATATCAAGTATCTTCGCATATTCCTCACTGGGCAGTGGATTAGTGCCACCTTGTGGATTAATGCTGACATTTACCGAATCAAAATAATCGTACCATTTCGCCTGCTGAACATTTGCCTCCAGTATGTGAATCTGCTCTGCATCACTCATGGCAAAAATACCGACATAACCTTCTTTCGGGGATTTCGACAAAGTTCGATCAATTTTACTCCAACCCAGTGTCATAACTCCCTCGCTACGCGCACCGTTTATTGCAGCATCCAGACTTAGCAGATATTGATTCTTTTCGCTTTCATTTAAAGCATGCCATTTCGCATTCGGTTCCCAAATTATGATCAAGGTTTGCATACGAATCTCCTATAATTACGAGCGTTCAAGAAAACTAAATGAAAACGCTTTTTCATCTTGGCATCCCCATCAGATCTCTTATGTTGTAAATTTCTTCAGGTAAACCTTCTACGGGTACGCCTGCTCTTAAAATTGCTGTCTCTCCTTTACCTCGCACTCTGTTGCGCCACCCTTCTTCTTTATCCTCAGGTTTCTCAACATGTTGCCAGGGAGTTTGTAAGCCTGCCTGAAGTTCGGTCTTTCTTTGAGTCGCATCAATCGATTTCATACGCTCAACAAAGGATTTTTTATATTTGCCATCTTTCGATTTTGCATTTAAAGGACAAACTTCAAGACATATTCCACAAGAAAAGTAACTACCCCAATAGGGAGCACATAATTCAGTATCGACTATCCAGCGTGTCTCGCCTCGCATTTCCTGTTTCTCTCCTGATATCGCGCCACCCGGACAATGCTCAGTGCATACATTACATTTCGTACAAATATCATCGATGCCTTCATCAACTGAACTGTCTACAGACAGAGGTAAATCTGTCGTCACGCAAGCCAGTCGAAACGAACAACCCAATTCGCGATTAATTAAGGATCCGTGCCGACCCAGTTCACCAAGCCCTGCTGCAATCGCATGAGGCAGTAACATCATTTGTTCGAAACGCAAACTATGAAGACGTGCCGAGTAACCTTTAGCGCGAATATATTCCGCCAATTTGGCAGCAACGTCACCAGCTTCTGCGTATATTTTCAATACTTCTTTTACGTGCCGTTCTGTTGCGCCATGTTTCATTTCATCGTATTCCATCGGCACAGCAATAAGCACAGCATATTTATAAGGTAGCTCGTGGTTTTTATAGACATACTTTTGATCAACCAGAGTAATACCGCATTTAGCGGCACCAAATTTTAGCGTCTGCTCTTTTATATCAGCACTTGCGACTTGTTCGTCTGCATAAACTTCCTGTTTTTCTGCAGCTTCGCCTTCCACAGCCAACACGCAACCAAAAGTATGGTAATTGTATTGCATAGTTTCTTCACTAACCGGGTTGGCAAATACATCATAACCATAGCTTCGAACTACCTGGGTAGGCTCAACATACTCAGCTTTATCACCTGCCCATTCCGGGAAATTTCGCTTGTTCATATATCGTTCCTCATTGCTCTGGTAATTTTCAGGTGCTGGTTTTTAGGTTTCGTTTTGCCAGCATTTTCTGTGACAAACTTACACCACGTCCCGGGACCGACCAGGGACAAACCTGAATACAAATAGCACATCCAAAAGTTTTTACGAAATACGGCACGCACTTATCGAAGTTCACGTACCATTTTTTTTCTCCTCTCACCATTTGCTTTTCATCTGCAATAGCATCCGGTGGACAATCGACGACGCAACGACGACAAGATAAACACAGATCTTCGACACCAATATCAACCGGCTCGTTATATAGCAGAGGAAGATCTGTCGCCACCGCTGCAAGACGAAAATTTGATCCGAATTCCTTATTTATTATTGAGCCATGCTTGCCCAGTTCACCAAAGCCAGCTTTTAGAGCGAGAGGAATGTGTAATATATCACTACTGTTTGGTTCACCGTATGCCTTCGCAGGCCAACCCATACTGCGAATGTGAGCCGCCAGTTCCATTGCTGAGCGCGAGACTTCTTTATAAACACGCAGCACTTCTGTTGCAGCCGGTTCCTGCGGCACATATTTCATTTCTTCGCGATCCATTGGCATACCCAAACATATAATATTTTTATAAGGTACCGAGCAGCCTGAAAAAATATCTGCGTCTTCAAGGTAGGTAGTTCCAACCAGAGAAGCACCCAGCGAAATTGCTTTCTCTTTTATTTCTTCCGTCATCGCTTCTACATCAGTAACTACACGCTGCTTATTCGCGACTTTGCCATCACGTGCACGCATCACCCATAAATTACCAAGTAGATGCTTCACCACTGACCATGGGTTGATCATAGTGAAAAAATCATTCAATGCGCCCCACTCAAGCATCAAATTACCAGGGTTATGAAAAATATGTTTGGCGCGAACTTTTTCACTCACACCGAGTCCGTTTATTTCATTACCTGAAACCGGATTTTGCTTGTATGAAAACGAGTACTCGGCAGGCGGTGGGTTATAAGGTTTTATTGCGCTCATGTAATATCCTCTTCGTTTTTCCAATCCCATACTCCGTGTTTATGTTTTTCATCGACGTAATAGGACTTACCCCGTTTTTGCAACCACTGATATCGACGTCTAACCAGCCAGCCGATGGTCCAGTAATAAATAACAACAAGTATGATCCTCATTAATATACGAAGATCTCGAATTAAGGGATGAGGCAGCTTGCTTTGTGGATCAAACTCCGATGGTGTTTCGGTCATTTCTAGTCCCGTCCATTTTCAGGTTAATCAACTACTCGCCTTTTACACTTTGATAGAAGATGTTTCATTATAGTGAATAGAACAGGAAGGTCTATTTTGATTTGGAGCAAAACATAAATAAAAAACACAAGCTTGTTTCAGCAGCTTCATTATTTTTACAGGCTTTTCGGGAAATACCGGAACAATACCAATCGATAAAATAAAACAGCTTGGCCATGGGACGACGAATGCATTACGATATGAAACAAGCCAATTAACTCACCAGGTTGATGGGCTAATCTACCGCTCAAGTCCGGCTGATTTTTTTCCAGAATGTATTGATGACAAACCATATAGATATAAAACGAGAAACATAATTATTCATGAGTAATTCACACCGACCTGTAATACCTGATGATGATAATCCCAGTCTGTTTCAAGCACTTTTCCGCTTTATCCCTATGATATTCCTCTATTCTTTCCGACATTTAACAATTGGAACAATGGTTCGCTTTAAATTGAAAAAGCTCGAACGAAAAGGAGAAAAATGGATCGTGGAAGATCATTTGAATTAGATATCTAAATCATGAAACTTAATTCAAAAGCACCCAAAGAAGCCACGGTTAACTACCGCCACGCCCCCTGTTCCGGTAACGATATTAACGGCCTGGGTGAGACGAAATTCAGACGAGCAGACTACATATATCACTCTAACGGTAAATCAGGTCCTCTGCCATTCGACGATATACAACACGTGTTTCGTTATAGTGTGCCAGCGAAAATGCTACCCAGAATAATTCGAGGTGCCTGGGCAACATTCAGACCTCATGGAACACTGAGTGATAACAAGTATGAAGTGTCTGATGCAGAAAAAATGACACAACAGATTAAGGAGAAAGCCTTAGCACTTGGTGCTGGCGTAGTTGGGATTTGCGAGCTAAAGGATGAATATCTGGTAGAGGGTGCAGAAAACAAGTATCGCTATGCTATCGCGCTGGGTTTACCGATGAACCGCGAAAAGATGTTAACTGTACCAGGCCATACCGCCGCCATGGAAGTCCAACGCGTCTATACACAGGGTTCTTATCTGACTGTCGATTTAACCCGTTACATTCGTTCACTGGGCTGGGCAACCAAAGCTCTGCCCATTAACAGTGCTAGCGAATATTTGCATATCCCAATCGCCATCGCCGCCGGTATCGGGGAACTGGGTAAACATGGTTCGCTTATCTGCAAGGAATACGGTTCAAATTTCCGACTAACAACTGTGGTGACTGACCTGCCTCTTGTGCCAGATAAGCCAGTGGATATTGGCGTCGAGGATATCTGTGCAACCTGTCAAGCCTGTAACAGAGCTTGCCCACCCGATGCGATCTTTACTGAGAAGCAGTGGGTCAGGGGAGAAAAGAAATGGTATGTGGATTTCGATAAATGCATGCCCTATTTCAGTAGCACTTATGGCTGCGGTATTTGCCTTGAAGTGTGTCCATGGTCAGAATCAGGACGTGGACCGACGCTATCAGAAAAACTATTGAAGTTACGCGATAAGAATTCCGACAAGTCAGCGACGAGTTCTTCTGAAAACTAAGCGTCTCTTATAGCAATCAATCCTTTCTTAACCAGCACGCCCACCATCTGCCGACGGTAGTCACCGCCAGAGCGAAAATCATCAATAGGACTTGAATCACCAATAGCGGCGTCAGCTACGGAATCAATGGTGTCGTCGCTGAGCGGTTTCCCTTCTAAAGCTTTCTCAGCTGCGACGGCACGTATGGTCATCGGTGCAACTGCCCCCAATGCAATACGTGATGCGCTCACATTATCTTTATCAAGTTTAACGGTCATGGCGAGGCTGACAATAGAAATAGCATCGGCCTTTCGCTTACCCAGTTTATAATAGAAACAACGCACATCATTATCTGGCCGGGCAAAAGTAATTGCTGTAAGCAGCTCGTCTTTACGCAGAACTGTCTTACGTACCCCTTGAATAAACTCTCGTAAATCAAGGATACGTGTGCCTTGCGATGCACTTTGTAATTCAACGCTGGCATCAAGCGCTAATAATACCGGGGATAGATCAGCGGCAGCTGAAGCATCACAAACATTACCACCTACTGTTGCCAGATTACGGATCAATGGCCCGGCAAAGGCACGACACATTGGTTGCATCAGGTCTTCAATAGCACCGCCCGGTTTCCAGTCTAGTAATTCTGAAAAAGTAACACCCGCGCCAAGACGAATACGGCCATCTTTCTCAGTGATGGTTTTCAATTCATCGAGCTTACTAAGATCGACAAGACATTCGGTCTTAAGTGGAGCGCGTTTCATATTCACCATGACATTCGTGCCGCCTGCAAGAGCCTGCACGCCATCATTGGTCGACAGTGCCTCTAGCGCCTCTGCCACACTGGCAGGTTGAACAAAATTAAAATCGTTAATCATGACTGTCGAATCCTTATTCGAGCGCTCACCTCTTCCGGTGTGAGCGGTAAACGTGCCACCTCAACATCTATCGCATCAACCAGAGCATTGGCAACCGCGCCAGTTGGCGGTGCAATAGGAGGTTCACCAACACCCTTAATACCAAATGGACCTTCAACTGCTGGTTGTTCAACGAGAATACTCTGAGTGGGTGGCATATCCTCGGCAGTAAGCAAAAGATAATCGGCGAAACCAGGATTCATCACGCGTCCTTCTTCTTCGCGAATTTCTTCCATCAGTGCCATACCGAGCCCCATTGCCACGCCACCTTCTATCTGCCCTTCACAACCAACAGGGTTAATTGCATTACCTACGTCGTGGACTGCTACGTAGCGTTTCAAATCAATCTCTCCTGTGCTTTCATCGACATTGAGTTCTACCGCATGAGCACAGAAACTGGCTGCAGGAAAACCACCAACAGGATGTTTTTTTGTTGTCGGAACAGGATCATCCAGCACTGATGACACGCCCACCATGGGACCACCATGCTTCTTATGGCGTTGATAACAAAGTTTTGAAAGTAGCACATGGCTGGCAGGATCGCCGCAAACCTGTACGCGGTCTTTTACCAGTTCAAGATCATTGACCGATGCTTCCAGATCTTTAGCCGCCTCTTCAAGCAATTGCCGCTTGATATCTTCGGCCGCCTCGTAGGCAGACTTACCAATAGTAAATGTCATACGGCTGCCACCGGTACCATGATCCCAGGGTAAATTATCCGTGTCGCCTCGTACCAGTGTGATCGAATCAACCGGCACACCCAGTCCTTGAGCCGCGAGTTGCAAGACACTGCTATGCAAACCACCCGGTCCCATGTCCACAGTACCTGTGATCAGTCGAAAGGTGCCATCTTCATTGGATTCGATCAGGCTTTGTGTGCCCCAGGTGCCACTTACCCACCAGTTAGCAGCAATACCCTTGCCTTCGCCCGGCTGTCTTGGTTTATCCCAGTCAATTGCATCGGCTGCTTTTTGCAGACATTCTTTAATACTCACAGACTCTAGTTTCTGTCCTGCGCAGGTATAGTCACCATCCTCCCAGGCATTTTTGAGTCGCAGAGCGAGCGGGTCCATATCAATACATCTGGCGATTTTATCAATGTGTGCCTCCACAGCAAAAGCCATCTGCGGGCCACCTGGACAACGCACAGAACCACAGGGCACGTTGTTGGTGTAGGCCACCAGGCCAGTAATACTGACATTGGGAATACGATAAGGTCCGGTTGCCATGAGACTGGCGAGGGCCGCAGTGTTAGGTCCATAAAGTCCATAAGCACCGGTATTAAAAAGCATCCTCACACTGTGAGCGACAAGTGTGCCGTCTTTCTTTACACCCGTTTTTAATGTGACCTTTGAAGGATGTCGTAATAGAGACCCATACATTTCTTCTTCGCGGGTCAGGGTCATTTGTACCGGCAGATCAGCGCGCTCCGCCAGAAGTGCGGCATAAGGTTCCAGACAGGGGAAAAGCTTGCCGCCAAAGCCACCACCAATCTGAGTCGGAATTATCTTGAATGTACTGATGGGTCGCTTCAGCGCTTTTGCTAAAAAACCGCGAAAGGCGAAAGGCTTTTGTGTGGTTGTCCACACAGTAATGCGACCATTGGCATCCATCATCGCGGTTGAACTGTGCGGTTCAATTGAACCCGGATGTGCTTCCGGTGTTTCATATTCCGCTTCGATGATTTCATCGGCCTCGGCGAAACCTTTTTCTATATCACCGTCATCAACTTGCATCTGATAACACAGGTTACCGGATCGTTCTGTTTCCCAATCAAGTGCATAGGCATTGCAATCATCGTGGAGCAAGGGCGCATCATTTTCCATCGCCGCTTCCGGATCAAAGACCGCAGGCAGCTCCTCATATTCAACCTTTATTTTTGATGCCGCGTGTCGGGCGATATCGATAGTTGTTGCCGCTAC